>PVMK01161736.1_pt1 | contig 49673 bp, 45 predicted proteins | sample 1853481 | NCBI WGS metagenome assembly PVMK01 (sample SAMN08533507, study PRJNA380276) | Marine sediment metagenome, whole genome shotgun sequencing project.
CACATTAGAGCCAAACTTCGGATTTAAATCGCCTCCTGAAAATGTCGGCTCTGTGGTCAGACTGTGTGAAAACTCCGAACCGGGAAATTGCGTCCTCGAGATCTCACAATTTACGCGCACGAGAATCGCGTGATATGGATACCCTATCTGCACATGCCCTGACCTCTGCCAGACATCGCATTAGAGACCGCTGCTGAGCGCCGCCACGCGGGAACACTTCGCCCGAAGCCCTGCCCGTGAACGCCTGCACGCCGCTTCACAGGGCTTCACACCAACACGAAGTCTGCTGCGTGGTACGCGGGTGAATAATAACGGAGTACATATCCACGGATAACTTTCAAACAAAGGAATACGATATGATTTCAAATTACCGGAACTATTTATCACCAACCCAGCTTGAGCGAAGCATGAAATTTATCGCCGCAGCTATTACCTGCCTTGTTGCAGTTGCCATACCGTCCATTGCCATTTCGGCTGAAGGGCAACCAATAGTCAAAGTAGGCAAGCACTGCCCCTCTGGATATCGCAAGAGCGGTGAATATTGTCTCCCCCGGTCTGGCAGCACACATGCGGCACCCTCCATTGAGAAAAAGGGTTCCTGCCCTTCCGGATACCGCAAGAATGATGAATACTGCGTTCCCACGTCAAGCAGTAGGAAATCACCCCACATCATCGAAAAAAAGGGATCGTGCCCCTCGGGGTATAGGAAGTCGGGAAAGTACTGCGTTGAACGGGGATAGCTGAATGCTCACTTGGATAAAGCGATTGATTATCACGGTATCTTTTCTGGCCCTGATTGCCACCAACATACTCACGCTGACCAATTTAGCCTTCAATGCCGCTGTATCAGGTCTAATGGGAACAGCCCTTGGCATCCAAACAGTTGCAGGTACGCTCACTAAAAAGAACAAGGCTGCCTCCATCAAGCGTAAAGTGGCAGTAAGGCGATTCGGTACCCGGCTTGCCAGCAGAACCAAACGAGTTGCTGCCACGAGTATTGCCGCCATTCCAGCGGAGTCTATCCCCTTCATCGGTGTCAGCTTACTTATTGCCGGTACAGGCTATGAACTTTATGAGGCCTGCCAAAGTATCAAAGATTTGGATAAGATGTACTTGGACATGGGGATGGAGGATGAAACCCCGGATGATATATTACGTAGTGTCTGTAATCCGGTAATGCCTGGTGCTGGCGACGTCCAGGGCGGGTCTGTTGACCAGGCGGATCAGTGGTGGGAAGAATTGGTGGAGGCTGTGTAGCTATAGCGGTGATCCCTTGCTCAGCCAGTAGATCTTCGATATCACGGCGGCTTCAAATTGAAGCGAGAGCACAGCCATACGGCGTAACTTATGATGACCGATGGGAAACGGTGGCGTTTGTATATCTTCATACCGAGATTATCAGCCATGGCCAGTTAAGTTGCCAATACCTTCAAAACTAAAGCGCTCTTGTTTATCCCGGTCACGGTTCGAAATGCGAGACAAAGGCTCATTCATTCACTCTCAATCTCCATAGCGGGTTATCAGCGGATATTTTGCCGACATTACAATGAAAATCATATTCAGCCGCAAGGGATTCGACAGCAGTGCCGGTGGTTGCGCCAGCCCAATCATTGACAATCGCCCAATATCGCTACCAATCCCGACCCGCATGCCTTCACCTACCCGGTTCTGCGACGTAGCGGGCAACATTGCCAGCCTGGCAAACGACCTTAGTAATGGTAAAGTAAGACCAGAAAGCCGCTGCCATTTGGACCCAGATCTCGACCACAGCGCCCTACGGCGCTTACCGGGCTGGAGAGGCTCGCTCGGCCAGGTGTCCGCAGCCCAGAGTCACCTTGGTAATCAGGATGTGGGCCCTGGAGACATCTTCCTCTTCTGGGGCCTTTACCGACCCGTGGAATTCACGCATCGCTGGAGATATAACGGCGAGAGAGAGCACCGGATCTTTGGCTGGCTGCAAATAGATTGCGTCCTACCAGTCGGAAGTGATCCCGAACCTGTACTCCTAGACTACCCATGGTTGGCAGAGCATCCCCATTTACAGCCCGGGTGGTCAGACTCAAATACTGTATACGTCGCCACGGACAACCTACGCATTGGCCGTCAAACGCTGAAGCTCCCCGGCTGGGGGCAATTCCCTACAGGACATCGACTTACCGAGCAGGGAAGCAAAAAACCGTCTACCTGGATCGTTCCCGACTGGATGAATCCGAAGCGAGGAGGGGTTGGCATGACTTATCACCCCGAGCAACGCTGGCATGACCACGGCCGACTAACTGCGGCTGCCCGAGGTCAGGAGTTTGTTACAGACATCGGTGATAGAGCAGACGCCTATGAGTGGGTCTTCGATTTGTTCAAGGGGGTTTTATGAACATTTACACCTATGTGATCATGACTGACCGCGGTTCGGCGCCAAACTACGATTCCCCTTTTACCACCCTGGCTATCTGCAAGCCCGTAATACGCCGGGGCGCACAGCCAGGAGACGTTGTTCTCGCATTCACTGGATCAACTTTGAGCCCCGAGCCACATTCCGTTTGTTGGGCTGGAGTCGTGGCTGAAAAGCTAACCCTCGAGGAGTACTGGAATGATCGGAGATTCGAAGGTAAAAAGCCTAATATTAGCAGTACACCAGACAACATTTATCAACCAAAAGACGGCGGCCTTCTTCAGGTGTCCAACAACAGTCATGACCCGGGGGCTTTCACCAAGGATACGAGTGGCCAGTATGTGTTGATATTCAATCCGAGTTGGTACTTTGGCAGCGGAGGTCCGTTGATGCCTGCAGAATTCGGATTAAGAATAACTTCTGGCCGCCGCGCACATCGAAAATCCGAGTTCTTGCCCAATCAGTGGATGGAATTGCGTACCTGGCTTGACAATGGAGAACGATCATACGTTTCGATAGGGGCCATCAGCGACTCGAAAACCCGTCGTACAAGAAGTTGCGATTAGATAAAGCTGGATGTTGAGCCGGTTGAATTCGGCGAGGGATTATACTGGTCTGCGGCCGTGATGATTATCAGGTTCGTCGGGTATAACTGGAGTTTCTACCCCCCCATGGACCCCATACTTTTACCCACATCCACAATCATATCGCCCCGCGAATTCAAAGGGGGCTCCTTATAGCGCCAGAACAGGACAACCCTCACCGGTTACCCCAGCTACCAGCTACTGGCCCCAGAGTGGCAATTTATGGAGTACTTTGCCCAGGGGTTACCTTGCCCATGCCCTGGGCAGTATGCTCACCGGGAGGCCCTGATAGGGTAACTCAAATCCACGCACTGCTCGGTGAGCGACCACAGCCGCTCGGCCGCCCGGTCGTCCCGGGCCCAGGGTTTGGGCGTCGCCTGTTTGCAATTGACGAAATAGGCACCGCTGGTCTGCTCGACAGCGTCGCTTTGGCAAAGGTAGATGGAGGTCTCGGCGCCCTTATCGGGACTGCGAAAGAAGGGTTTGAGCAGGGTCGGCAGCCATTTCGCCAGAAAGCCTTCATTTTGCGAACCCAGTGAGGTTGCCACCGCGCCGGGGTGCAGGCAATTGACAGTGATTGGCTGGCCCGCCAGTTGATGAGCCAGCCTACGGGTAAACAGGATATTTGCCAGCTTTGATCGCCCGTATTCGCGAAATGTTTTGTAGCTGCGCTGCGCTTGCATGTCGTCGAACCCCATATCCTTCACGAAGCTGTGAGCATCTGAGGCCACGTTGACGATACGCGCGCCGGGGGTTTCCAGCAGTTTCGGTAAAAGCAGCCCCGTCAGCAGAAAGGGCGCGAAGTGATTAACCGCGAGCGTTTCCTCGAATCCGTCCACCGTCTCTCTTCGCCTGGTATTCACCACCCCCGCATTATTCAGCAGGATGTGAACCGGTTTGTGCAGTTCGAGGCATTGCCGTGCGGCCTCGCGTACACTTCGAAGCTCGGCCATGTCCATGGTAATCAGGGTGGGCCGCTTACCACCTGCCCCCACGATTTCCTCTGCCAGGGCCTGCGCCTTCGCGGGGTTTCGGCTGAGCAGCGTCAGGTCTGCGCCCAGTGCTGCCAGCGTCAGCGCTGAGCAGCGCCCGATACCCGCGGTGGCGCCCGTGATTACGATATGTTTCCGGTTGATATCCATCACTTGAGCAGATGCGAAAATTCCGCCTGAAACGATTCTGAGCTGTTACTACTCGGGTAGGGCACTTCCGGCTCTGGCACCCCTAAATGAGCACAAAGCGGCCCCCAGCCATCGCCCAGTTTGTGCACCAGAAGCCGCTCCGGTGGCACTTGTGCCTTGACCGCCGCAACGTTCGCTTCGTAGACCGCTATGTAATGTTCGCGATCGTCCGTTTTGCCGCCGAACACCCGCTGTGAAACCAGCTGGCTACCTGGCGCGGATTCTTCGGTTTCGGCATCGGCCAGCAAAACCGGCAGTATTGTCTTCTCAAAACTAGACCACCAGCTTTCCGCACTACGCCATGTCAGTATTACCCGCGCTTTCGGGAAAGCATCGATGAGTTGCGGCCAGTAGTAGGCCGACGGCCAGTCTACACATGAACCATAGTTGCCCAGTAATTTGCTCCAGTCCGCGGGGGACCCGGCTGCCACATCGCGCCAGTCCTGCCGGTGGGACTTGTCTGCGTGCAGCTCGCGCATGTGGTGGCAGGGACCGAGCCCCAATATGTTCAATGCCTCGCGCATGGACTCTGTACCGGTCCGGCCAAATCCTGTTCCAATGACTTTAAGTGCCATACCCGACACCGCTACTTCTTGATGAGCCGGTAGGCGAAGAGCAGGAGGAAGGCACCGGCGATGTATATGCTGCTGACTCTTTTCAATTATTTGCAGTGCCTCGCCCAAAGTACTCCAGGATGTACTTCGACACCTGGTCAGGTTGTTCTGAACTGAGGGCATGGCCGGCACGTTTTACTTCCACGTAGGTAACCTGGTCGCCGAGTTCGGCCTTGAGTGCTTTGCCAGCTTTATCAGGCGGCGCTATGAAATCCTCTGTTGCCTGGACAATCATAAACTGCTTGCCCCCGGCTCTCTTATAGAAGTCGGTATCAATCATTGTGGCCGCTAGAACTTGAGCCTGTGCCAGTCGCGGATACCAACCGTCTAACCATACTCGCGGATCATTTCCCTCGGCGAAGAAGGCACATTGAATTGCCTCCAGCCGGGTTTTGTCGTCCAATTTCAGATTGAACGAGTTCCTGAGACAGGCCTTTTGCCCGTCGTTCATTTCGAAGTTACCACCAGACGCCAGCAAAACCAGATCATCAACATACGACGGGTACAGGGTAGCGAAGGTTCGCGCCAATCGATTGCCAAACGCATGGCCGATGAGATTGACCTTCTCGATGCCCCTGGCGTCGAGCACAGCTTTTATATCTTGAGCGAACACACTCATGGATGCATTAGCTGGGGTCAGGTCGCCCGTACTGCGTCCCACCCCCCTGGGCTGGATTAACACCACCCTGAAACCGTTTTCAACGAGTCTTGTCGTAATAGTCGAGCCGAACTTCTCGGTGTAATCGTCCGCCCCCCGTCCCAGTGACGGAATGATAGCGACATACTCCCCCACATCGGCCGACTTGCCATAGGTGCGAACCTGTATCACCGCGCCCGCATGCTCTATCATATCGTCATCTAATAGATAATCGTGCGCTGTCGCCCCGCGAGCATTGGCAATATCTGCGGCCAGGGCACTCGAAGATGCCAGCGAGAATATCAAGATCAACTTTACGAATGTTTTCAATCCAATCCCTTGCACATCGCTGTTACGTTACCCTCTTCCTGGTACTTTATATACAAGCGCAGGTCCCTTTGCGCCGATCTCTTCTATCGATTGCGGTGACCGGTACAGCGATTATCCCAGATGGCCACCGAGCCGGGAAGCCAATAGTATCAAGGACTTAACTGTTGATGCCATCATCGGAGGATATTGCCCTCGGGAGGGTACTAACAAGTTAACTTATTTTTGCTCGAAAAGTGGGAGTTTAGAACAGGTAAGTCCCAGAAAATTGGCTCAAAGTGGGGCGACTTGAATCGATTTCTGGCACTGGAGGTCGATTTGTGTCGCACCAGCCCATGACCTCAAGTTAACTTGTCAGTACCCAATGATGCCGTTCCCACAACTGTTTATAGTTCTATTTGTACAGGGTGGACCGGACATTGGCAAACAGGCCGACAGAGCAAATCCCAAGCCGATGCACTCGACCAGCCCGACGCCAGGCGTGTGTAGCCAGCCCGAGTAGAGCAAAGTTGGCACCGGTATGAGCAGAGCTTCTTGCTACCCCCCCCCTGTGGGGCCATACTTTTTCCCACACCCACAAACATATCGCCCCGCGAATTCCGAGGGGGTTTCTTATAGGCGCCAGAGCAGGACAACTCCAACCGGCTGCCCCAGCTATCAGCTACTGGCCCCAGAGTGGCGATCTGTGGAGTACTTTGCCTCAGTGAGTTAGCCAGGTAGCGGTTACTCCCACTGATGTATGGTTCCGCTATAGCTCCTTCCCTCCAGTGACATCTCGCCATCAGTCAGTAGTAGTGGCCCATCTGTGATCTGGATGACCAAACGCAAACGCCACTTATGAGTACCACTCTTTTCAAATACACCTCGCCCCTGACCTCCAGCGGCTTCTCCGCCGTCCAAGTATCCTGTTCCAGCCCAGGTAACAAATCCACTGTCTGAGCCCAGTTCAGCCGCATACAATGTCAACGTGCCTATCACCGCTCCAAATCCGGTGGCGGTACCTTCAACATTGACTTGCGATGATGCGCCGCCGTCTGGGGTGGACGAAACCGTAACACCGGAGGATGTGAACGAAAACTCACCCGCTTCTTTTCCAACGGACATATGTTATCTCCTTACTCTAAAATTATTAGGAATCGCATGACCAACGCGCCATGGCTGCCAGGGAGCACCCTGAATTCAAATCGAGTTGGCACTATAACCCTAGACTATATACGGAATTATGAACTGCGTTACTTAGACTGTTATGCGCTATACAGCCCAAGTGATATAACCTCCAAGAAATTCTCCAATGAATCAGTGACAAACTTGGCTTCCCTGTCGGCGTCGAGTACGTCAGGTTCGTCGGGTGCAACTGAAGTTTACCCCCTATGGGCCATACTTTTTGCACAACACACAATATATCTGCCCGCGAATTCCGAGGGGGCTTCTTATACCGTTATAGGCCCGGGCCAGGATTCCCGCATCACCTCGACAGATATTCGAACTGCTCCAAGGTGATATTGAAAAAGAAGTATGTGGCCAGAGACCTAAAACAAAACCGGGGTTTTCGGGGTTTGTACGGGGTTTCTTTCGGAAAAACCCCCTCCCCGAAACCCTTGCAGGGCATGGGCTGCGGGCAATTACCGGGGTATTCGGGGTTTTATTTCAACTACCGGGAAATTTTTTAAAAATGACCATCGAGGTCAGATGAGTAACCAGAGGTGCCAGCAAAAATGTTTCCCAGCGACCGAAAAAAACCATAGAAACCCCAAAAACCCCGTTGAGGCTGTGTAGCCAGTTCATCCAAACCAAAGGATCATCGATGGTGCCCTGGCTAGACTTTATCTGACATCATTGCCAGGGCATGCTGATGTTATCGGGTGGGAATCGGTGGCGCTTGTAGATATTCATCCAGCGATTTTAGCAATGCGGCTAGTTAAGTTGGCGATACCTTTGGTTGCTATTTCACAGTGTAAAAATTCAGCGCCTGACAAGTCGCCGCTCGCCGCGCTCGGATCCGAGCCGCGCCTCGTGCGCGACGTAGGATTTGATCTTGTCCGCCTCTTCGCGTGAGAGGTAATTTTTCCAAGCAGGCATCCCGGCCTCAGCGAACACACCGTCGAACACTATGGCTTGCCAATCAGGATCGAGCTCAGCAATGCGGTAGCGAAGATCGGGTACTAGACCCCCACTGATTGCGTTACCGCCGTGACATACCGCACAGTAAAGATTGTATAGTTCGCGGCCCTCCGCCATTTTCTCAGGGGCGGCCATCGCCAATTCATGCGGCGGCAGAAGCTGCACTTCCGCTTCAATCACGGGTAGGCTGGTGGTTGCCCCCAGTTTGAACACCAACAACCGGCTGATGTTGAACATGTTCAGGGGGCCGCTAATGGCACCGAAAGGCAGGCTGCTCTCCCCCCCCCAACCCTGCGCGATAGCGATGTACTGTTCATCATCGAGTTTATAGGCGATGGGCGATGCCATGATTCCGCCTTGCGCGGGGTAGGACCAGACCTCCTGTCCTGTGTCTGCTGTATAGGCGTTGAAGTTACCAGCCAAATCCCCCTGAAACACAAGGTTGCCGTGGGTCGAGAGCAGACCACTCCCGGAATAGAATCCTCTCTCTGCCCGCCAGACCTCCCGCTGGTTGGCTGGATCCCACGCGATCAGCACTCCGGACGCGACGTCGGCTCCAATGACTGCTCGCTCTTCGATGGGCATCTCGTCAGGCAGTCCGACCATCTTGTAGACATCGTAGTTCGTGTGCCAGATCATGTTCCGGCGCTTCGTAGAGAAATCATCGTTGTAAACGCCACTGGACACCTTCGCCGGGATGTACACATACCCTGTGTCTGGATTGAAGCTCATAGGGTGCCAGTTGTGGGCACCGCTAGGGCCCGGCACAATGTTCTGATCTTCTTCGGTATTGCGAACCCCGGCCGCCTCCACGGGGCGCCCGGTCTCCATGTCCACGTGCGTAGCCCAGGTTACCGGCATGTACTTATCGGCTGCCAGCAGCTCGCCCGTCTTGCGGTCGAGAACGTAGAAGAATCCGTTCTTTGGTGCCTGCATGATGACGTTTCGCAGCTTACCACCGAATTCGATCTCGGCGAGTATCATATGCTGCGTCGCGGTATAGTCCCAGTTGTCTCCCGGCGTGGTCTGGTAGTGCCAGACATAGGCGCCACTGTCGGCATCGACCGCGACGATTGATGATACGAACAGATTGTCGCCTCCCTCCGGGCTGCGAATCTTCCGATTCCAGCTGGCTGCATTTCCGACACCGATATAGAGCAGGTTCAGGTCGGGGTCGAAGGCGAAGGAATCCCACGCGGTTCCGCCCCCTTTGCCATTCTCCCACCATTTACCCGTCCAGGTGGTGGCGATATGCTCCTGCGTCGCGTCTTCGAAGCCGTCCGCCGGATTTCCGGGTACGGTGAAGAATCGCCATATCTGCTCACCGGTATTGGCATCATAAGCCGTGACGTAGCCGCGTACCGACATCTCGGCACCACCATTCCCTATGATGACCTTGCCATTTACTACTCGGGGGGCGCCAGTGATTGTGTAGGAGTCGACGTCGTTCAAGCGTGTGTCCACTTCCCAGACGACGCTGCCGGTATCACGATTGAGTGCTCGAAGCCGCCCATCGAGACTTGCTGCGTAGACGTACGTTCCCCAGAGCGCTACGCCGCGGTTTACCACGTCGCAGCATGCATGGCGGCCGTAATCCTTGGGTACCTTCGGGTCGAAGTGCCAGAGCAGATTGCCCTTACGGGCGTCATAGGCAAGCACGTGCCCCCAGGATCCGGTGACATAGAGCTTGCCGTCGGCCATCAATGGCGTTGTTTCGATTCCGCGCTGTGTCGGTAAATCTGCGTACCAGGCAAGACCGAGGTCCAAAATGGTGTCGTCGTTGATCTGGCTGAGCGGACTGAATCGTTGCTCGCTGTAGGTTCGGCCATGACTTAACCATTCACCGGGTGTTGTGTCGGCCTTGATGATCCGCGCGGCGTCGACCAATTCCACCGGGGCCACACTCGGGCCGGCACCGTCCACAACCGACTCGATGGGAACCGAACGCTCGGAGCAGGCTGTGAGTGCACCCACCAGAGTGAAAAAACCCACGGAACGAACGAACCTATCCAGCATCATATATTCTCAATCATTTATTTAATGCGGCCAGCATAAACGTCATCGCCCTGAAAACCTAGTAGCTGTGGGTGGCGAACTCACAAATTGCTTACTAAATTAACTGCTTGGCCCGCGGCAAAAAAGTGCCCCTATACCCCGACGACCCGTCGCCAAGCCACCTACCCCAGTCCCTTCCACCACATCACTCGCGTCGACCGCGTCAACTACGTCGGGTATATCGGGAGTTTCCTGCCCCCTACTCCCCCTTTGCGACCACAGCTATCAATATATTTTGCCGGAAATTTATTCAGATTTTCTATAAGGCTGGCCGCCTGCTCACCTCCCTCGACCTACCCCCGGCTATCCGCCTCTGGTCCAGAGTGGCAATCTGTGGATCACTGACACCTCAGTAATACACTGGCCATGGCCTGAGCAGTTTTCCCACCAGGGCACTGAGACAAGCACCTGGGGGCTGTGGGTTGTGGAACTCTTGCTCGAACTTCGAAAGGAGATCGGCTGGTATAACTGTGGATATCGTCCAATGGTTGCTGATGATATCTGGCGGGAATCGGTGGCGTTTATAGGTATTCATCCACCGATTCTACCAATTTGGGCGATTTAACTTGTCAGCACTAAGCAAATACCTTCTGTAACTGGATCACGATTAGGAGCAATTCAACCTATACTAAAGCAATAGTGAAACCCAAAGCCCTTCCAGCGGTTGTTATATGAAATGGTGTGCATCGAGTGAGGAACATCCCATGCGGCGATCAGCCGGTCTATTCCTATTCCCTCGCCTGGCTGGTTGTTTGCTGGGAGCGGTATACCTGGTCGGTGCATACACTGCCGTTGCGGCAGATATGCAGGGGCGCTGGGTCGGTCTTTGGTACTGTGAAGACCGTATCACCAGGGATTTCTTCGTACTCGACATCGCCGGCAACTCGGCGCGCTTCCAGGTTTCCCTCGGGGTTGCCACGGTGGCCGGCACCGTGGGCGGAGACGACATTGATCTCAAGGTCGAGCAATGGGAAACGCGGGCGCCGCCACCTAAGAACACTGTGACTGGTATCACCGGAGCATACCACGCTGCTGCAGGGGTCATGACCGGTGAGGTGCAAGCAAACGGCCAGAACCAGTGCCGCCAGGTCAGTAACCCCCTCGACAGAGCGACGTTATCCGTTCAGACTTTGCCGCGGTTTATTGCCGTGAACACCGGGCCGGTGCCACAACCCCGGCAGAATGCCAATGGCCTGCTGTTCAAGGTCACCGATGACATGCGCAGCGGTAGAGAACTGCCGCCGACCGAATGCGCGCGCTATGCAGACTTTCTGCAGGCTGGGAAATCCGGCCCCAGCCCGATCAGCCGCAGGGTGAAGCTGTTCAGCCAGGTACTCGACGATGAGCTGATGCTCGATGTGCTGGGTCGCGATCTGAACAGCTGGTCGCAGGCGGATTTCAAACGCATGCGAGCCATCTCGAGCGCGTGCAAACAGGTCATGATGAAGTCAGATGATCCGGCGCATGTACAACAGGCGCGGGCAATCCGGACGTGGAAGCCAAAACCCCTCGATGTGAACCGATATTCGGCACAGGGCCGGCGCAGCTGGCCGGTTGCGATCGCCTCGCTGTACGTTGATGCAATCGAGCCACTGCGAAACATCGCTATGCGTATCGATGAAGGCCTTTACGATGATGTGCCCGATACAGCCGCGACCATCCCTGCTGTTGGGCTGGCAGGCCTATGGCACGGTCACTATCAGTGCAAATCGGGCGAGTATTACCTGCGCCTGGATCTGAACGCCGACGCAGGACAAGTTGACGGAGCCTTCGAATTTTCCGGCGGTATGAATACCCGAACTGCGCGTGGCGTGTTGAACATGCGCGGCAGCGAGACCGCCGACGGTCAGTTTCAGCTGGAACCCACCACCTGGGTGCATCAGCCACCCAAGGCCGTCACACTCGGCTTCGAGGGCTCTCGCGTCGGTGACCGTCTCAGCGGGCAGGTGACAGGCAGCGACGATCGCTGCACAACATTCTCGGCGCGCCGGCTGACAATCACCCCCCAGCGTAAAAATCCCGATGGCCTGATGTACAAGATGGTCAAGAACAACACATCCCAATTGACACTCACTGATTGCCGACGTTTTGTTGAATGGCTCGCAGGCGGAAAACAGCTGCTTCCCCGGATCGTGTGGGCCAACAGCATCGCCTTCGACCAGGGCGCGGCCAATGCGGTATTGGGCAAGAACGCCACCAACTGGGATAAGCTCGATCACCGGAAGTTCATGACGCTGGCCAACTTCTGTGGTGCGCAATTGCGCGATTCTAGCGAGGACGCCGACCGGGAACTGCGTGCACAGATCACCCACTGGCACCCGAAACCCTTCAGTACGGACAAATTCAACTACACGTTAATCGACTGGCTGATGCTGGATCAGACCAAACTGGTTATGACTGAAGCCGAAGAGCTGGCAGCAGCCCAACTCGAAGAGATCGGCAGGCTTTCACCCGAACTTGTCAGTATCGATCGCACCAATGCGTTGATCATGGCGCTGGCCAGGACCGAGGGTCGTTTTTACTTCCTGCCGTTCGAGCGTCAGATCGAACACCGCGACATCTTACACTCCGAGCGAAAGTCACTCGGTCAGCGAGTCGCGACCGCGCTGGCAGCGACATACCCTGACTACCCGCCGACCTTCGAGGGGTTTAAAACAATGGCCGCTGAGAGCATTAAACAGCAAGCGGGATTGATCAGGCGGGGCGTCAAGGAGGCGGCGGCTACGCTCAAAACACTGTACGGTGAGGAAGCGGCGCGCCGCGGTGCTGCGTTGCTGCCGGTGATGATTGCAGAACATCGCGCGCTAATGACGGGTAAACTCAAAAGCGCCGGTTACGGCAGCATGCCGCTGCTGTTCGAAATCGATCAGGAAAGGCAGAGCCTGTCGGACTACTGGCTGCCACCCGTGGACGATCCCCTGTACGCTGAATACCAGGAATCTCTTCGCCTGCGTGATAACACCGCGCGAAACATGGTGACGCGCTCCAAAGACAAGCTATTGGAATGGATAGAGTCGCTCCCGGCTTCAAGGACCGCAAACAGGTACTTCGATCGATTTACCCTCAAGACGTTTCGCAGTGACCAAATCCCATCCGCTTACCCCGAGTTGATAAACGCGATAGCCAGTAAAAAAGCGGCTTACAACCCGGATTTCTACATTCGACCGGATATAATAATGGCATTGCTACGACGGCACTTCGGGGAGATGAGGTATACCGGTCTGGAGTCGGTGGCATACCAGTGGACGATATTGCACAAGATCCGCGCCCACTGTCCCGGTGAAATTAGTCGGCTCGGCGCGAAGGGGTCCAGGAAGCTCGACGGATATATACGCGTGGAATTCAATGATGCGCGCGTTGAAATAATGGTGAAGGGGGCCTCGAGTCAGGGCGAGTTTAATCGTAATCTGAGCATCGGAATGGATGCGGTGTTCGGCGGCGCGGGGTGCAAGACCGACAGTTGGGGCACAGAGACCTGTATATCCGAGGAGCAGGCCCGCGCCACGCAGGAGGCGATCATGACGTCGGATTCGGGGTTGCATGACTGGAACATTTTGCGGCGTGACGGCTGTTCCGGTGGCACTCGCCAGTTCCTGGAGAACCTGCTTGAGTTGTCTAAATATGGCGCTCCAGATATGAATCTGCCCACAGCCTGGGGCTTTGTTGCCAGTGACTGAGTTTGCTGCTTCCTGTGGGTGGCGAATCGCTAATTAACAAGTAGAATCAACGAGTTATTAATTCCGAGCTTTTCACCAGCTCATTCGGAGAAAGCCCCTGGAAACCACCGATCAACCCGACGCACTCGACGCGGTCGACGCAAGCCATACACCCCAAGACCTTGCAGGATATAGTCTGCGTCGACCGCGTCAACTACGTCGGGTACATCTGGAGTTTATTATCCCCCCTGGGCAAGGCTCCTTTTCGCACCCGGATCAGCAAATAATCTGCCCGTGAATTTTGAGGGGGTTTCATAAAAGCCAGCACCTGGTGAGCGCTCGATTATGGTCAGGAAACGGCTGCGGCCAAATTGAGTCCCATCAGGTGCACACACGCAATTTCCCGAGGAAGTCCATCTTGCCCAGCGGCACTCCCGCCATGCGCAAAATGTCATAGGTGGTGGTGGCATGGAAATAAAAGTTGGGCAGAGAAAATGACAGGATGAAGTTCTCCGCAGTAAACGGCATCTCGAAGTCCCCCATCTTGAACTTCACGTCATTGCCTTCCAGCGCATCAACCTCCTCACGCTCGACCATCTTCAATTCCGTAACAGTGTCAGAGACAAGATCTCGCAGGCCCGAGTAGTCGAAGTCTGGCATGGGCGGTGGCGGTGAAAACACGCCCTCCCTGATTCCCCGAATAGCCCCCAGGGAAAGGTGGGTAAGCCCCACCCCCGAGCCTTAGCTTCATCCTCTGCAGACTCATACCGCCCCTGATCCTCCGGCGACTACTCCTTGGCGTAATACCGATACCACCAGGCAATCCCGCCAGCAGTTGGGCATGATTTGCCGCACAAGGCTCAACCACGTTCTAAACTGGTTCAGTAGTTGATTCTGCATATTCATAAAGCGCCCATGTTTTGACGGTTCTATTCACCAGTTAAATCGATTGATTCCCCTTGATGTAAAATAACGCATTTGACGCCTGCTGCTTCTACTTCAGCTTTAAACATCACGTCATCAGCCGGGTTATATTTTTTAGTAAAAAATGCCGGGCAATTATAATGACAAGGAACCACCAATTTTGGTCGCATGATGTTTACCGCCTGCAGGGCTTCTTCTACATCCATGGTGTTATGAATCGCCTTTCCGCCAATTGGTATCATCAAAACATCCGGTTCATTAATCCTCCGCCATTCTTTTTCGTGCAGTAGCGTATCACCAAGATTAATGATCTTTTTCCCATTCAGTTCAATATCAAAACCAATCGCACCCCACCCAACCCTTTCTCCGGGGACCTGGCTTTGCGGTTTTAGAAAAAGGGCCCAATTTGAGAACAATTTCTCCATGTGTTGTTTTTATTCCAGTAATTGACATGCCGTCAATCTCAATGCGTTCATCAACGGAAAGAGTATGAAGATTATTTATTGGGGTAGTAAATGCCAGCCCTTTATCCCGAGGCCCTAGCATTAACTCTTTACCATTTACGTTTCTCACCATTGTCTTATTACAGATGATGGGTGCATTCGATGCTTTCGCTACCCTATCAGCATGCCAGAAATGATCAGGGTCACCATGAGTGACAAAGATGTGTGTGATGCTACCCCACTCAGATTTTGGGATGAGCGTGGTAAACCTGAACCAATAAAAAAATAATGCGCCAGGATCAATGGCAATTTTCTTACCGCCAGACTCGATCAAGAAGGCATTATATCCATAAAATATTATTTTCATGTTGCTCCTCCCGTTCTAGTCGGTCTGTATCTTTACGAGATACAATTCACCAAATTTTTATTGCCCCATAGCACACACAGATCAATGTAACCACAACACCCAAGCGGTGAATCACCCCATCTACCTACCGCTGATTCTCCTCCTTACGCCACAGTACTGGTATGCCGTACTTCGACCAGTCAGGAGGATTCTCACTGAAGATCACGCCAAATTGCTTCACGGGGATCGCTATCGCTTTTTCGGGCGTCTATGAGCAGATCCAGTGGCAGGCCATTCACCGAGGTGGTTTCGTAGATAGTCAGTATTCGCAGATCACTGATATGACCCTCTGCTGTGGGGACCGGCATGCGCATTCTTCTACGCCAGACTTCCAGGGTGTCGGCTTTGCCAATTGGATTATAGTGTTCGGCTACTTCGGTCATGAGTGGGTCCTGGGTCAGTTGGTGAAGTTTACTACGGATTAACCACACCTCCACCTCCTGGATTAAGTGACCCGCGTGATTTGGCTACAGGTGGCGAGCTTCTGTGAAGGTCTGTAATGCGCAAGCCCGGGCGGTTGATAGATGATTAATTCGATCTGTGATGGACAGCATTGGTGCAATTGTGGACGTATATTGTCTAATACGATATAGGCCGGGCACACACAAATCTGTAAGATAGACGTGCATCGTTCGATTATAAGGAAGACGAGTCATCATGGACAAACTTCAATTTTTCCTATCGAATATTAGCCCCGGCCCAATCAGTGAGAAATCCGCATTGGAATCACTTCTGATGGATTACTGGGATGATATAGATGGATCAGACGATGGCGGAATGAAGGCAAATAAATTGGCAGGACGGATCGAGAAGCCTACCTGGGAACCACCATTACTTTCGTTCATCATAGAGCGGCATGGCGGAACTGTTCAGGGATCCTCGCGTGCAGAACTGCAACGATGGGCTGTGGACATTGACAATCGATCTGCTGAAGTCTCTGAGGGAAGTTACAGACAACTAGAAGCGCGACAGCCTTCATGGACAAAAGACGATGCGGCCAAGGTAGCCCAGGTTGTGTCCAACGTAATTCGCAGCAACAACCAGCATCAATTAGTTAGCTGGCTGAAAAATGGCGGTGTAAAAGTAATGATCAATCAGATCGTTCCCAGTGGTGCCGCCAAGCAAACAGTCATTGGTCGTCGAAAGAGATTCTGGAAACTTCTCGACGAGGAGTTGGCTCCCGACTGGTGCAGAACACAAGCGATCTACAAAAAGGTTGTTAGCAGTCGCGGGGATAAGCTTTAAAGGAGATATGGGCTCTACTTCAAATATCATTTCATCGCGATAATTATCGGTGATCCCGCAACGCGTAGCTTCGAATATTGTATTGAAATTCATCTCGGCGGCCCCATCGGGCATGCGAGCCTGGTAGCCAGACCTGACTGGAGAAACCGTAACTCCGCCCCTGGCCCACTAGTTCTAAATAGGGGCCATTCCCATACTTTTTTCAAGCAATCTGTATACGTATCCCGGCGCAGATTTTTTTCACCCTCCTTATAGCGCAACACCCCCAAAAAAACTGAGAAAAATGGCGTATCTATCTCGGTAATACGAATACGTCGCATTCGTGTTTATTACCACTCTGCTACACATACAAACCTTTCAACCAAATCCAACAACACCTGTAACCACGAGGAGGCCTCCGTATGGCTACCAAAAAACCGACAGCAACAAAAATAAGCCCGAAAAACCCCGAAACCCCCGTCCAGGTACTGAAGGAAGGCACCTGCCCCACTTCATCTGGTAAATCCACCCTCAGCTATAACATCGGTATCGATGACACAGGAGTAATCCAGCTCCGGGTTACCTCGGACCGCGCCGCCGGCGTCTACCGCTTCGAGCGGCTCAATTTGCCAGCCCGCGAGAACAACGGCATCCCTGATGTCGACGACCTTGTGGATGAACTGCTTGAAGATTTCGTCATTGACCGGCTTGATCACCCCGCTCTTCAGCGGCTTCTGGCCCCTGATGCTCCTGCAGCGCCGACTGCCTATGCGGTATCCACTGCCCTGGACGTGGAGGACGATATTGATGAGGTCTACTAATACCAACATAACGCCTTCCACACCTCCACCCGAGATAGCTGTCGCGGTGCAGAACAACGTATCGCCAGAGGAGGATAGGCCGGCCGAAGTCAGCGCCCAGCCCGCGATGACTGTCGAAGCGTCCGTCACAGAAGACGTCAATCCGCAGGCTGCTGTCGAGCTGGACGCAACAACTCAGGTGCAGGCGGAACCGCTGACCACGACGGATACCGCAATGGTTGCCACTACCATTGATGGCTCACCATCCACAGAGGAGGAGGGATCAGCGTCCCTCCCCCTCCCTGCCCCGAAGTCTCGCACCGCTCGTGCCCTGGAAATCATCCAGGGACGTTATCGCCTGGTTTATACAGAAGATGGAAAGGCATACGCCGTCGACGATTCGACTCCCAATCCGCAGACATTTCGAATTGGTAGCCGGGAATTCACTTCTGCCGCACGGAAGCTGGTCTACCTGAAGGATTCAGCCCTGGTGCTGACCAACGAGGACCTGGGCGAGATCGCCAGTCAGCTAGAGGCCCTGGCCGACCTGATAGGTGAAAAGGCACCAGTTGCGTTGCGGGTTGCGGAGACTGACGAGGGAATCGAGATCGATCTCGGGGACGACACCCATGCACGAATTGCTATCAAACCTGGTAGCGTGGAGGTGCTCGAGCAGGAATCCCCCACGCTATTCTACCGCAACCCCAACTTCCTGCCCTTTGTGAGGCCCGCAGACCAGGGTGACATCAACCTATTGCTGCCTTACCTCAACTTGGTCGAAAAAGAAAAGTTGTTATTGATCGCCTGGGACAGCTACACGCTGGCGCACCCCAAGGTGGCCTCTACCAATTACGTCTTCTTAGTCCTTCGGGGTGACAGGGGTACGGGAAAAAGCACCATGAGCAATATCACCATTGGGTCCCTCGTCGGGCCCAGTACCACCGGTGTTCAGGCGTTCCCTGGCAGCCAGCGGGATCTTGCCATCGCCACACAGAACTCCCATGTCGTCATGTACGACAACCTGAGGAAGCTGACCCCCTCGCAGGCTGACATGCTATGCCGCTGCTCGACTTCCGCGGCGGTATCGACACGCCAACTCTACACTGACGGGCAGGAGTACGTACACGTGCTGCACTGTGCGATGGTTCTGAACGGCATTCACCCCTTCATCGACCAGGAAGATCTGGCGCAGCGCTGCCTGACTTTATCCGCACCGTATCCAGCTTGATGCAATCCAAACTCGCCTCCAAGGAGAAGGCCATAAAGAAGCACAAGGCCACCGCCATCAAACGCAAAGCAGCTATCAGAAAATTCGGCACCCGGCTGGCCAGCAGAACCAAGCGAGTGGCTGCGAAGAGCATTGCGGCTATTCCGGCTGAATCGATTCCGTTTATCGGGTTAGCTGTGCTGATTGCTGATACTGGGTATGAGCTGTATGCGGCTTGTGAGAGTGTGAAGGATTTGGATAAGTTGTATGCTGATCTGGGGATAGATGATGAGTCGTCTGAGGATGCTATGCATAGTGTCTGTGACCCGGAATTGCCTGAACCTGGGCAGGTCTGGGGCGGGGTTATCGACCAGGTAGATCAGTGGTGGGAAGAGTTGCTGGAGGCTGTGTAGCAACACAATGGCCAGGCAAATATGCGGGTACTCGAAATCGAAGAAATCAAATCAGTTCCACATGTACCAATGTCTCATCCATTTGTAGAAAGACTGATTGGCAGCATTCGCCGTGAGCTACTGGATCACACTCTATTCTGGACAGCGACAGACCTGGAAAACAAACTCCGCGATTATCAGTGCTATTACAATGAGCACCGGACACATTCTGGGCGGGATGGTGCGACTCCAAACAAATCAGCAAACAAAAAAGTTATCGACATCAATGAATATTGATGGAAGAAGAACTGCCGTGGGGACTGTTTGAATTGCCCTGTTGCTGCCTGAATTACCATTTCGCCAGAGACAGGCAAAGCTTTCTCTTGAGATCACCCCCAGGCAGGGGCCATCAAAAGTATGCGCGCAGGCCGACCATAAGGTATTGGAAGCCACCCGACTCTCCGAATATACCACCAGCGCCCGAGCGGTGATGCAGGCGAATGACGACGGAAGCCGAACTCCAGTCCGGCGCCGCCAAAGTGATCTCGGGCGAGAAGTAGTGCAGGAAGGACGCATCGCCGCGGACCCGCTCCTCCTCTAGTCGGTTGGAATCCGAGGCGTAACTGACACCGGTCGAAACCGCGATGGAGGTATCGATGATGTGATCCCAGAAAAACGCGTTCCAGCGAAAGTAGAGAGCGCCCCAAAACTCGAACTCGTCGGCATCGCCGAAGCGCTTGCCAACCCCCACCTCGGGTTCGAGCGATATGTAGTGACCAAAGTCCGCGACCTTTCGGCCAAAAGTGAGACTGGCGAAATTGATATCGCCGTAGGTCCAATCCCAGGGGGCCAATTTTAGATCGAAGAAGATGTTTGTCATGGAGGTCTCGACATAGCGACCAAAGGCGATCGTCAGTTGGCAGTCGCCCGAACAAGGGGACAGGAGATCGTAGAAGCGGAGAGAAACACCCTCTTCGGCAGGGGCCTGCGTTACCTGCAAGGCTCTGCCGGCTCCTCCTTCTATTTCTTTTTCCTCGGAGGCGGCATAGGTCAGATCGGCAAAGATAAAAATGGCAAACAAGGGCACCAGAGCAATATAGCGATTGAAAACAAACGCTCTACACTTTGGGCCCACGGGGGTCGAGGTCAAAAGGCGAGCCTCCAATCTTTTCTTTCCCGTCTGGTTATCTGCCAGGACAAAAGTAGCCGACCGTGTCGGCAGCGAGGGTGGCCGCCAGTCTGAGTTGCGTGACGTTCGAACTTGATAATATTCTAACAAAGTTGGTGAGCCGAAGGAATAGCGGCCTCAAGCATCGAATTTAGACCGTGGGTATCGCTGTATCCATTTGCGACTTTGCGACGAAATGCCTGTCAATAAGATAGGGATTGAAGGCATCGTCGAAATCGAAGCGGATAGAGTTGAACTTAATTGGATCGGTGATTTTCGGAATGGCATCATGTTGCTCCGAAGCCGGGTCGGCAATGAGTCCATAAGCGGAAGTTCGACCACGTTTCGACCTGTGGGTGGCGAGTCCCTATTTTATTCATAGAATCAACCAGTTAGTTATTTCCGTTGAGCTAGCAGTTCTCACCACATCACCGGCGTCAAGTACGTCGAGTCGCCAGGTTCGTCGGGTGTAATTGGAGTTTCTTGCTACCCCCCTATGGACCCCATACTTTTTCCCACGTACACAAACATATCGCCCCGCGAATTCCGAGGGGGTTTCTTATAGGCGCCAGATCAGAACAACTCCCACCGGCTACCCCAGCTATCAGCTACTCGCACCAGAGTGGCCAGTCTATGGAGAGCCTTGCCCCCAGTGTAAATCGGCGTCTTGAATTGACCCGCCTCAACACCAAAAATCAAAGACTTACAGTGAGAATCGGCGCCGAAACCGGGTCAAATGTAAATGCCGGTTTACAATTGAGGATACAAGTTGATGGGCACCTGACATGAATCTTCACTAACTCATGAAATGCATAGGTTTACCGATTTCAGCAGACATTGTTTCTTCGACATATGACTGAAATTCAGGGTCATACCCTGTCAAGCACTTTTCCCAGTGTTCAACTGAATAGTTATAAATCAGGGTAACAATCAGCAATGGCGTGGCACAATACTTCCAGATCGATAGAATAAGAGTGTATCGGCGCATTTACTTGGCCCATTCAAGGCAACCTCCAATGCAAACCCCGAAAGACAGATTTTTTCTTAAGCTTCAGCGCGCAGGGATGCCAAAGATACCAAAGGAGTTTTCGGTTGTGCCGTTGCACCAAGAAATTCCAGAGGCGATCTTGGCAGAGATTGACTTGTTTATTGAAATCTTCGATCGGGTGACCACCCGATCCGTTTGGCAGGACGCCGTAACCGCGAGCGCACCAGATTTCGTGCGACAAAAACGGTCGGAGACCTGCTTCTTCAGCGCGTGGGATCTACACCTTCCACCCGACCAGCCGCATAACTGGCAGTTGATCGAATTCAATGACAATGGCTCCGGTTTTCTCTTCGCGGAGCTCATTAATCGAGCATTCTATGAGACCTTTGGCCTGGAACAAAATAGTGCGATCGAAGCTCCAATGGAATTATCGGTTTTCACCGAGCGCATTGCGGGTATGGTCGAGACCGAGGTCAAAGCGTTCTTTGGGTCACTCACTCCAGGTCTGCTGCTCATCCTTGATGATGCCGATTCACTACAACAGGGAAAGTTTCGCCAGGAGCTATCGCTTCTCCGTGACCTCCTCCAACGCAGCGGATGGAAAGTCGGGGTCTCCTCCCCATCAGAACTCTACTGGGACGGCAAGCACTTGTATTGGCAGGGCCATGAAGTGAATTTCATCGTCAACCGGTCCACTGATTTCCTCTGGCAAGCGGAGCACTTTGCAGACCTGCGGGCGGCTTACCGGGAAAGTAAGGTATACGTGGCGCCAAATCCCTTTACCTATACAACGCGCAGCGATAAGCGTCTGCTGGAGTTTCTCTCGCGGCCGGATTGGGATCGCGAACTCTGCATTCATCCCCAGGAACGTACCCTCCTGGAGGCGCACGTGCCAGCGACCTATCTCATTCGTGAAGACAATCTGGAAGTAATCGCTCGCCAAAAAGAGGAATTTTTCTTTAAGCCGGCTCACAGTTTCGCGGGGCGTGGCATACTCCCAAGCTCACAGGTAGGGCGCTCCAGACTCCGTCGCCTTCTCAAAAGAAGGCAAGAGTATGTCGCACAAAGAAAGGTATCAAAGCCACTTTTGAAGACTGCAAAAAGTGGCAATCCAAAGTTGTGGACAGACTTACGGATTTGGGCTTATCGCGGCCAGCGTTTTCTGCTTTCAGGCCGAGCTTCCCGTAGCCCCGATCTCCTGGACCTCAGTCCACCCGGAGGATGGCTACCAACCTTTGCCCGCTCCTGATCAAGATATTGCAGGGTATTGACAACTCAATTTCAGAACGGACATAGAAATCTAGCTGCTGGCGTTAGTCCACCGTCTCTTTCCAACGGGTAAACGCATCTCGCCTATAATTTCGGTAGTACCCAGCTCAAACAAGAAACTTATCAGTCACAATCCACCTGGTGTGCCTGGCGAATTGTTAATTTTCGAATAGATTCAGGCTCTTAGATCTTGGCGCCCGCTACTCCCTTGACAGTACTTGTATCCAACAACCTGGTGCTGTGCGATAAATTAACTCCGGGCGTGTGACCTGCGCATAGCGAAAATCACGGTGTCGGCGACGACCCCACGTACCAGAGCAAATGAGCCCACAACATGACGAAGTCGACGCCAAACCATCCTCCCCAAACCCTTCCACCACATCACCGGCGTCGAGTTCGTCGGGTTGGGTGGTGGTTTCTGGTGGCGATGTGGCAAATATGTTGCCATGTTCATCTGTAATCACTAACTGGTTGATTCTATTAGAAAATTAACAATTCGCCAGGCACAGGAGGAGTCCATCTCATTGGATTCGGCACATCTGCGACTGTCAGAATCCGATAGACTATAGGACCTTCACGCTCTCAACGCTCATTCAGACGAGTGATGCTGTCAACGGTGCATATGACTTCATCCTCAGACAACGGAGGTCGACAGCGATTCCGGTTCCAGCATAGCAACAGTTCCAATGCCACATCCGAATCTACTCCATGCCACAGTAAGTGGCCAGCCAGTGAGGCTATGGTATTGTTGCGTTCGCCTTCCGCCACGCCTTCCTTTACCAGATTACGCCAGTATTCCAAGGTATGCCCGGGACGCTGGTGAACAGGACTTGTCTCGTGTAACAGCCAACCGGGCATGGGAGCCAATATCGCATGTTGGGGGTCATGGCCCGGCAACCAGCTATAGGCCTTGCCGGAGGCGTGAACAGATGGGGGAGCCACCACACAACCGCCATCGCCGCGCAGATCGATACCTAGTGCCAATCCCACCTTGTTGCGCACCACACCACCGGGGTGGGAAAAATAAAGATGTCGTCCGCCCCCACCCGTGAACGCTTCAATTGTACGAGGTAAGGGGCCATGTTCCTGAATCAATCTCTCGAGGCTGGTATCCCCGCCATGTTTTGGGTCGATATCCAACACGACCAGGCTGGAAATCACACCGGTAACAATCCCGACATTGCCGTCTGGCCAGTGCTGATACCAGCCCTTTACTTCTTCCACAGTGGCTGGTCTATGCTGGAATTCCAACCAACGAAGGGCTGGGCGTTTATCGCGAGCGCGCACAGGGATAACCGACCAACGCCGTTGCAAGTATTCTAAAGCGGCCCGTTCAATGCTTTGTATCATTGTTAGAAATCGTTAAAAGAATAAAACCCACTTTATTGTCTACCCACAGGCATAAGTAACAGCGGCTCGGTGTCGGCGGGTAGTTGTAACAGGTTTGCTAGCTTTTTGTCATCAAATGCGCCGACAGCGGTCGTGCCAAGCCCCAGCGCTTCTACCTGCAGATGTAAATTTTGCGCAGCATGCCCAACCTCAATGTGTACATATCGCACACCTCGCTTACCATACTTCCACGTAGTCCTCTCATATACTGCCGCAAAGACCACCACGGCGGCAGCATCCTTTATCCACGACTGCCACATAGCAGCCCGTGTCAGACGTTTGCGCCGATCACCGTCGGCGGTTTGATTCAATCGATGCGACTTGGGGCTGTAGCGGTAAATACCAGCCTCGATACCCTCCACCTGACCAGCCACCAGATAAAGCTCCAACGGATACAACGCCCCGGCGGAGGGAGTAGTTCGGTGCCCCTGATGAGTAATACCCTGCGCTGCCCACAGTAGTTGCCCGATCTCGGACAAACTAAGGGGTGCATCTTCAAACTTACGGTTAGAGCGGCGTAGTCGTAAAAGTTGCTGTAACGTTTGCTCACCAGTGACAGCGACCTCCGGCAGTGCGATGCTGTCCTTTTGTTGAGCCATAACGCCTCCCGTTAATGTGTGGTTCATCAATACTTTGCCAGAGATTGCACAAGAATTGCACCAACAACAAAGGCTTAGGGAAAAATCAGCTTTGGCACCATTCGTCATCGCGCCAAGCGGTCGAAGGGCTGCCAGATAAGGTATGGGATGCTGCACATGATGCTCAAGTTGGGCCTCTGCGCATAGCAGGTTGTCTATACCCTGACGACCCCTTACGGGGATGGGACGACCCAGGTGGCGTTCGATCCTGTGGATTTCATCACTCGCCTGGCAGCCCTGGTGCCCAACCTCACTCATTACCACGGCGTACTGGCTCCCTGTCACCGCTGGCGGGTTCAAATCACATCGGCCCATCGCGGCAAAGGAGCAAAGCATATCTCCAAAGCCGACGTCAGATCTCCCGCCGAGCGCCACGCCGCGATGACTTGGGCGTAACCTCTGAAGCGCGATTTCAGTATTGATATCGAAACCTGCTGCCGCCGGGTCCGAAGAGCGTGGCGATGGAGGTTAGCCAGTGAGAAAGATGTCGGGCTGGAAATCCGCTGACTGGATAGCAAACGCAAGCTTTCTCGACAATACTACAAATTGCTCCCACTGAACCAGCTCACAGCGCATCGTCAGCAGGTGCTCCGGTCAGTCATCGTGACTGAAGTAGCCGTGCCGCACACCACTCAATAGTGACTGAAAATCCTCTCCGCTGACATGCACCAGTTCTTTATGATCGCCCGCCTCGAAATACACACTGGCCAGACTCATAATAGCCTGATCCAGAAAGGTCTCGACACCATAAGCCGGCCCCACTGGCGGTACGGCACCTGTTTCACAATCGCTGAACAGTTGTCCGATCTCGTCCTCCGTGGCAAGTTGCAAGTCGCGGTTGAGCTCTTTTCGAAGATGATCCATCTCCACCCAGTTGCTGGCCGGAACCACCACCATTGCATAACCCGACTTATCCTTAACAACCACCGCCTTTGCGATATGATCCTCGCGGACATGGGCTGCTTCCGCTGTCTCGTGACTGGAGCCTGTATGCGGATGTGCCAGCAAATCATAATTAACTGAATGCTGCACAAGATAACGATGCACGGTCTCTGCGATGGGCATTTGTTTCCTCCTTATTGTTAAGAGTCAATCTACACATTGTTAACGCGAACAACACCCTATAAAAAGCGTATAGCAAATGAAAACAAATACCATTGAGTCATATCAATTCCTGCCATTTTGTTTTCGGATAAGAGATTGCTTCGTCACCGAAGAGTATCGTTGAAGTGTCCATTCCAATTAGACCACTTCAATGTCACCCATTGCAAGCACCAACAGACCTCGCAACAAGTCGTCTGACTAACCAACATCTATCCCGGCCTGTATTTGTGGCCCGGCGGACGCGCTGCCCCATGCCCATCTGCCGTGCTGGAATACCGCACCGCATTCTGGGCATTCATTGGGCCCCCTGATTTTGAGCTTTGAATGGTAATGATCATGGTCGAGTTCCCGAAGCAGTCGGCCTTGTCTCAGGTAATCCGTGGTTTTTTTGGTCCCGTCATGATGTCGTTACTCCATAAATGGTATTTAGGAAACACCAAATGTATACAATTTAACAAAAGTTTAGCTTTGGAGAATAGGGTAGACACTGAGAAATATCATTGATCCGAAGATTTTAGGTATATCTAATCTTCTGCCAACAGGAGCTGAGAGAAATAATTCTCTGGCCTGATTTTTTTTGAAGGGACGGGTATTATAACCTTCCATGGCTCACCGCTATTGCTGCTGACATATGCCCAATGCTCTTGCTAAGCTCAAACGGAGCGCGCTCTATTCCGAGGAACTTGGTATCGAGTTGTCCAGCAATACAGACGAAGAACTCTTCAAGTGGTTTTTAGCCAGCATACTGTTTGGTGCGCGAATCTCCGAAACCATTGCCAAACACACGTATCAAACCTTTGCACGCTATCAATTGTTAAAACCTGACAAGATACTGGAGGCGGGGTGGAATTTTCTGGTCAACCCCATCATGGCCGAAGGTGGTTATGTTCGATACGACGAAAAAACCTCAACAGCGCTTTTGAGAATTTGCGAAATGCTGATCGCAGAATATGACGGCAGCCTTCTCAATCTGCACGATACCGCGCGTGATACTCAGGATCTTGAATCCAGGCTGATTCTTTTTCATGGCATTGGTCCGATAACGGTGAACATCTTTCTGCGGGAACTCAGGCCCTACTGGAAAAAATGTAATCCGGAACCTTTACCTATCGTCATCGAGGCAGCCAGGCAGTTGGAACTCGATTTGAGCAGGTATGATAGAGAAAGCATGGCCTTCACCCGTATTGAGGCGGGGCTGATTCGTATACGAAAAGAGATCAAGCAGCATGTATGACCAGCGGGTCGAATTTATCGCTAAGGAATAAACTCACCCCGAAATGCAAGATTAGTCGCCAGCAGTCTTTCTAGCACCGAATCGGTGATCGCCTTCCCGTCCCGTGAAATATCAAAAAACACCTATCTGAACCTGATGGATCAATACCTGTCCCTCCTGATTATTCAATCGTGTTGAATTTATTCACTATTTTCACCACGGGGTAAAGGATAGATGGCATGTCAATTCTTCGCCTCGTAGTCTCATTTATACTTTCCTTGCTCAAGTCACAGCACCAATTGGTCCTTGAGAACCTGGCGCTCAGGCAACAGGTAACCATGCTCCGACAATCGGTGAAACGACCACGTGCCACGGCAGCAGACAAGCTGTTCTGTAGTAAGCGGTATGTGAACAAGAGAAAAGAAAGCACCAAACAACCCGACGCACTCGACGACCCGTCGCCAAGCCTTCTACCCCAACGCCTTGCAGATCAACATTGGCGTCGAGTCGTCAGGTCCGTCGGCTGTAACTGGAGTTTATGCCCCGGGTACTCCCCATACCTTTTCCATATCCTGCAATATATCTGCCCGTGAGTTTCGAGTGGGTTTTAAAAAGACCGAGGCCAATTTGTTACCGGCGAAAAGTGTCTGGACACATTCTGTGAAGTTGCCATGAATGGCTGCTGTGGAACTCGGGGGAACCGATGGCGCTTGTAAGTATTCATGCACCGATTCTATCGATTTCGGGCAGTTAACTTGGCTATACCCTGCTCGGTACTGCTGAGGCCCAGGGAGGTAGTGGCAACATCCGACGTCGGTGAAGTGCCACCAAACAATTGACTGCTGGCGAGGCACAAAATAATCGTGATCAAGGCCTGCTTCATCGATCAGAATGTCCTTGCCGGAGAGGGCAGCCACCGGTGCGAGCGATGCCCCAACTTATTGACGGCTGCACTAATCGAAGCCATAAAAAAGGAGGATGCCGGGGCATCCTCCTTTCTTGCTTGATAGTTACGCAATGTGCGACTAGAAGCGGAACCGTGCGCCCAATAACACTGTATTAAATTCAGTGTCGTCTTTTTGATTCAGCACTGCATCCGTCTCTTTGTATTCATATGCCAGAGACAAGCCTATGTGCGGAGTGACAAACCATTCGACGCTTGCACTATAGATATCTGAATCAATCCCAAAGGTGTCTTCCTTGCCGAGGCCTACTCCAAAACCCAGGTCGTTGGTGACGTACCAGGTGCCTTCAATGCCGTAAGCATCTGGGTCATCGCAATCGTCACAATCAACATCCAGGATGCCATAAAAGCCTTCCAGCTCGATGCCGCCTTGATCGAGCACCCATATATGTTTCGCTCTTATTTCCCAAAGGTCGATATCACCTGGGTCGATATCATTAGTTTCATCTACGTCACTGGTAGAGTATGAGAGCACCACGGTAGTTGCGTCTGTGACATAAGCACCGAATCCGAGAGTGTACTTGTCTATGTCGGAGAAATCAGGTGTCTGCCGCGTCCATTCTCCCTCGAATATCAAGGGGATGCTGTCAAGGCCAAGAACATAGCGGCCGCTGATACCATACTCGTCGCCGTCCAGATCTTCGACAATATCGTCGGCATCGGTATAGATATAACCCACAGAGACGTTGGAAGCGTGATCCAGGAAGGCTGCCTCAGAGCGGGGTCCTTTAGTGGTATCAACATCATTGAAGTAGAAAGTGCCACCGATGCCATAATTGTCCACATCACCATCGTCCGGGCCTGGGTCGATATTGGTGCGTGAAGCCGCGCCATCGATTTCCCAGCGGTAGGTATCGACGAACGTATCGCCAGTAACGATGGCATCTTCTTTCGCTTGTGCGACTGCGGATACTGCCAGGGCAATGCCTGTTACCAATAAAGTTTTCTTGAACATGTTCGTTCTCCTTGCGTGGTCTAAGAAAAAATTCCCCATTTCTCCGTAGGGGGGTTGAGCTGCATAGTACGCAGGGCCGATCTTGCGAGCTACGGAAATACTGACTATTAAAATGTGGACTATTTACTTGTTTTGGGGGGTTATGTTGACACTGAACATATCGCCGATGCATCAATACGCCCATGTCAGGTTCGTCGGGAATATCTGGAGTTTCTTGCTACCTCCGTATAGGCCCATACTTTTTCCACAGCACACAACATATCTGCCCGGGAATTTTGAGGGGTCTCCTTATAGGCCCGACCTGGATCATCATGTAACCACCGCCAAGCTACTGGCTATCAGCACCAGAGTGGCAATCTATGGAGTACTTTGCCCTGGGGGATTACCCTGCCCATGCCCTGGCCACATTGCTCACCAATGGGCCCTGACATGTAGAGAGAATCAATCCCACCTGCGTTATCTGACAGCGAGCACTCGATATCGCCATGGCTTAGTTATTTGCGAGGGTGCTGCCAAGAAGCGTGCCGTTTATCTCGGGCGGGAATCGGTGGCGTTTGTATGTATTCATTCGCCGATTCTATCAATTTCGAGTATTTAACTTGGCAACACCTGAATTGATTCTTCACCTACGCGAGCTAGAATTCAGGGAGATAAACCAACTGTTTGCGAAATTGTTAGGACTCGCAAATGGCATTCATGAGGGGCTCTACTCACAACACCCCATTTATTTTCCCTATACTTAGCGCTGATTTTGATTCTTTTGTGCGAAATAAGTGGCGTATCCGCGATGATGGTCCATGGTTTGGGTGGCGCGCTATTGTTTGCCCGTTTGGCCCATGCCCAAGGCTTTCTATCGAGCCCAAACACCTCGATTGGCCGTTTCATTGGGGCCACCACCACGCTGTTGGTGATTTTAGCGGCTGCAGGCATCCTCCTTTCGTCTGTTCTTTAAGGTTTGGCACGCCTATAAAGACTACAATGATTTAGCAAAAGGATACATTATGGGAAAGCGTAAAGCGTTTGTTACGGGCGGCACGGGATTTGTCGGCATTAATCTTATTCGCGAATTGGTGAAACAAGATTGGGACGTAACCGCTTTGCACCGCCCCAGTTCTGACCTTTCCTATATTCAAAACTTGGGCGTCAGCTTTGTTGAGGGATCGATCCTTGATCCAAACTCTCTTGTGACAGGCATGCCTGATGGGGTTGATACTGTTTTTCACGTGGCAGGTAACACCAGCCAGTGGAAAGCACAAAACGATGAACAAACCTTGGACAATGTGGATGGCACCCGCAATGTAGTTGACGCTGCGGTGACTAAAAAAGCGCGTCGTTTGATTGTTACATCTTCTGTGGCAGCCTACGGACTACATACGGGCGAGTTTAAAGAAGACATGACCTCAAATGCAGATACGTCTTGGGTGAACTATCAAAAGTCCAAATATCTCGGCGAATTAGAAGGTAAAAAAGGAATGGCACAGGGGCTTGAAGTGGTAACCATGAACCCCGGTGCTATTATAGGGCCCTATGACCTTGGGACATGGTCGCGCATGTTTACCATGTTAAATGCAGGTGGTTTGCCCGGATGCCCTCCGGGACGTGCCACATTCACCCACGTAAGCGAGGTGGTCAACGCCCATATTGCTGCAGCCGACAAAGGCGAAAATGGTGGAAATTACATATTGGGCGGCACCAACACGTCCTTTTTCGAAATGATTGACATTATGTGCAAACTTTTGGGCAAGCCTACACCGAAAGTCATGCCTGCATTTGTCTTTGGTCTTGTTGCTTGGATGCAAGGAATCGGCGCCGCTTTTACGGGTAAAGAGCCTCAAATGACCCCCGAAATGAACTTTCTGTTGACCAAAGATATGTTTGCCCACAGCGAGAAGGCACAAAACGATTTGGGGTATCAATGCCGCCCCATGCAAGAAATGATCGAAGATTGTTATAATTGGATGGTTAAAGACGGTCGGATCTAGGTCTTTCGACAGCTTCTGTACCATCCGTGGGAGCTGGAAAGGGCGATCGCCGAATGGGTTGATCACTACAATCATGAGCGATACCACCAATCTCTGGACAACGTCACACCAGCGGATGTCTATGAGGGCAGAAGAAACGACATTCTGGATCAACGCGCCCAGGTGAAGGCCCAGACAATGACCCACAGGAAAATACATAACCTGCGACTGGCAGGCTAGACTGGAGAAGCAACAGGCAGAAAAGTATCTCTTAGAAAACGGACCGATTGGTGCCATATCCTTTGCGGACGTACAATCTGTAGCGGGTGCAAGGCCCCAGAAATCTGAATAATACCCGACACACCCGACAACCCGACGCCAAGTCATCCACCCCAACCCCTTCCACCCCATCACCACCGTCGAGTACGTCAGGTTCGACGGGTACAAATGGGATTTCTGCCCCCGGGTATACCTCCTTTTGCAACCGATCTGGCACATGGTCTGCCCACGAATTTCGAGCGGACTTCATAAAGGCCCCAGCCCAAGATTATCCCCAGCCAATCCTGGCAGACATCCAGAGTGCTCCAGGGTGGCACGGTGTGGAGCGATTTACCCCAGGGCATTACCCCACCCATGGGCTGGGTTTTTTGCCCAAGAGCAGCGACTGTGGGGCAGAGGTGGCCAGAACAGACTCCCTAAACCTAAGAATCTTTTTACTTGTCAATTAAAAATATACCTGATAGCTTTTTCGATAGCTGAGCGTCTCAACAGAGCCGCTCGGCACGTATAGAGATCCATTGATGATTGTTTAGAAGGAGAACCTGCCGATGGCGGCGAAAAAAAAAGATGTATCACAGATTCAAAAAGACTTAAATAAGCTCTTAGTCGATACAGAAAAGAGCATTGAAAAATATGCAAGCGATACGCTGAAAAGAATTCGTAAGTCGATTCAAGCGCTTGCGAAACAAACCGAGAAGCTTGAAAGGAAAATTGAAGGCAAGAAAAAAGCTCCGACGAGAAAAAAGCCGGCCGCAAAAAAAGCCGTTGCTAAAAAAAGACCCGCAGCGAAAAAATAGTTCCGCCTAAATAGGAGCATTAGAGATTCCGTGTCAACCCACTAATCGCTATAGAGAGGGGGTTGACCCATGGAAGCCAAGTTCGATTTTTGCAGTCCGACTGAAATTTCCTTGTTAGATTTCGACTATGCTCTTGCCTGCTTCTTCTTTATGCCCTCGTAAATGGCTTTTGTAATGCCGTTTCGGGCATCACGGCAACAATGACCGCTTTCGGGAAAAGCAGACGTTTATTGAGGCCGGCCGGAATACTTTGCACCAAATAACCCGACAAACCTGTCGAACCCGACGCAGCCCAGTGGTGGCAAGGCCTCCAGGAGATCGTCTGGCGTCGAGTACATCAGGTCCGACGGGTGTAACTGGTGTTTCTTACCCCCCTTCCCATACTCTTTCCCGCATCTAGCAAAATATCTGCCCGAGAAATTTTTGAAGGTTTCTTATAGGCCTGGCCTGGATCCCCCGCATCACCTCGACAGATATTCGAACTGTTCCAGGGTGGTGTTGAAAAAGAAGGATAGGGCCAGAGACCTAAAACAAAACCGTGGGTTTCAGGGTTTGCTCGGGGTTTCTTTCGGAAAAACCCCGTCCCCGAAACCCTTGCAGGGCATGGGCTGCGAGTCACTGTCGGGGTATTCGGGGTTTTATTTCAACTACCAGGAAATTTTTCAAATATGACCATCGAGGTCAGATGAGCTATCAGGGGTACCAGCAAAAAAAAATTTCCAGCGACCGAAAAAAACCCCAAAAACCCCGTTGAGGCTGTGTAGTCAGTTCATCCAACCAAAGGATCATCGATGGTGCCCTGGCTAGATATTATCTGAGTTCATTGCCAGGGGTTGCTGATGATTCCCGGTGGGAATCGGTGGCGGTTGTATGTGTTCATGCGCCGATTCTACCAATCTCGCCCAGTTAAGTTGGCAATACCGTTTCGAGGACTGGATGCGTTTCACTCTGCCCACTTTGGGTCGCCAATAAATACCGCCTGTATCCCGATATTGCTATCGTAGCCTTGCAGCTTTTTCGCAATGCGCGTCCGAATCCTGTCCAGGGTAACAATGCTTCCGAGGACAAAGTCCCTGCCGAGCGTTATATGCACAAAGACGGTGATCTGGCGTCCCTGCTTCATTGTTCGCAGGTGGATGCCCTCATACTCCTGCCCTTCCAGGGCCTGTAACACCTGTTGGCGAATGCGCTCTTGCAGGGCGCTCGGAGGCGCCATCGATAACACCTCTCGCATATTGTCCTTGAGGATTTTCAGGGGGACCGGCAGGGCGCAAATGACCAGTATAGCGACCAGTCCCGAGTCCATGTAAGGCAGGTAGTGAGCCCAGCGGGATTCCTCCAGCAGGTACATGCTCATAAAGGTCAACAACACCGCGGCACTGATGACGCCATCAAGCAACCAGGCCTTGGCGTCAACAGCAATCAGTGTTGATGCAGTTTGGCGAGAGCTGTGGTGCATATATAGACCCACCACCACCGAACAGAACGTGGAGATCAAGGCATAGATAACAGCGACCCCGGCAGCCACAGTTTTTCCACCGTGCAAAATGCTGCCAATGGAGGCAACCAGGGCAAAAACACAGATCGTCACCATAATCAGTGACTTGAAGACGTTCAGTATTGGCTCGAAATGCGCGTAGCCGAAGGGGAAAGTCTCGTCGCTCGGCAATTCAACCAACCTGGCCATGAACAGTGTCAATATGGAAACGCCCAGGCCGATCAGCGAAACCACCGCATCGAGCAGTATGGCGTCGGAATGGGTCTGCATGGCAAATCCGAAACCAATGACGGCCAGAAAGAGACTACCGACGACCGATACTCTTAGTGCACGCCGTTCTTTGCGGCTGGCTGCAGCAGGATTATCCATGTTTACCTCCGCGCTACGGTTTTCTCAGGCGCCAATAATGAAAAGCCTTTATTTGATAAACTTTCATTATCGATCGAACTGTCTTTACAGTCTATAAGTTCAAGCAGAGCAGGCTACTATTGTTATACCTGTGGGTGACGAATTCGTGATTTAGTCATGGAATCAATTGGTTAGGTATTTCGGGCAGTTTGGGAATAGTCACAAACGCCTACTCCAATAAATCATCAATCAACCCGCCACACTCGACGACCCGTCGCCAACCTAGCACCCACAACCCCTTCCAGCACATCACAGCCGTCGAGTCGCCAGATTCGTCGGGTATAACCGGAGTTTACCCCCGCTACTACCCATACTGTTTTCCCGCACTCAACAAAGGTAACCCTACCAGAACCCCGAGGGGGTTTCTTATAGGCTCGGCCTGGGTAAAGCCGACGTCGCTGTCATGGGTACGCCTACTGGCCCCAGGGCGGCATGCTTTGGATCAGGTTGGACCGGGGCATTACTCCACCCATGCCCTGGGTACTTTGCCTGACATTGCGGTTCTACCCAATAGGTGGCCTTGATTGGTCTGACATGGCGCAGGAGGCCGGCTCCTACCCTTGCCCCACTGCACCCAAAGCCCGGAAACCCTTGCTACTCATGGACCTGCCCAATACAGGGAGGGAGGGTAGCAAGTTTTGGAAATTAAATACGGAGTCAATAATGAATAGAAACACCTGCCAGTCAGGCTCAAAAAATAAAAGTCTGCAAAAACTGCTACCCTCCCTCCCTATGCCAGTGGGTGGTTTCTGTACCATCCGTGGAAGTTAGAAATATCCTGTGCCGACGTACACGCGAGACATTGTGGCAACGGGTTCAGGTAGGCTCGCTGATCCAGCAATAGCCGGTGAAATATCTTTATGATCAGAAGATGTAATGAATCTGACTTTGAAACGATTTATGAAATAATCAATGATGCTGCACTGGCTTATCGCAGTGTGATTCCTACTGATCGTTGGCACGAACCCTATATGAGCAGAGACGAACTGTCGCGTGAGATCAGCGACGGTGTCATTTTCTGGGGCGCTGAACAGAATGGTCAGCTTAACGGCGTAATGGGTATCCAGGATAAAGCATATGTCACGCTTATTCGTCATGCCTATGTCCGCACCGGCATTCAAAAACAGGGCATTGGGACCCTATTATTACATCATTTTGAGAAGTCTGTTGAAAAGCCCATTCTGATTGGAACCTGGGCAGATGCATCATGGGCTATAGCCTTTTACCAGGCTAACGGGTATCAACTCGTTACGCCGGAAGAAAAAACCGAGCTTCTGAAAAAATACTGGACAATACCTGACAGGCAAATTGAAACGTCTGTCGTCCTGGCAGACTCCAATTGGATAACCCGGAACACCTGAGGACAGGACAGATCCTATTTATGGTGCTTAGACATTCAAGCTCCGCCCCCATCAACTGCCAACACCGGCCCTGTCACATACGGGGCATCCAGACCCAGATAAACAACGGCCGATGCAATATCCTGAGGCGCTCTTGCACAACCCGACACACTCTACGAGCCCGTCGCCGCCCATGTAGCGCAAAGCCTTGCAGAGCATCACCGGCGTCGAGTTGTCAGGTTCGTCGGGTATAAATGAAGTTTCTTGCTCCCCTATGGGGCCCTTTGCGACGCCACCTGCGTTATACTGCCGCTTTTTTCTTTGCCCTCTTCAGGATATGATTCACCTGCAAAACAGTAGTGAGTTTATCAGGTGTCGATTAAAGATTTACTGGAGAACAACAAGCGTTGGGCAGAGGATATCAGTAAGGCCGATCCCGAACTGTTCGCGACGCTCGCCAAACAGCAGTCACCCAAGTACCTTTGGATAGGCTGTTCTGACAGTCGGGTGCCAGCCAACGAAATTGTCGGCCTGCTCCCCGGGGAGCTGTTTGTGCATCGCAATCTGGCGAATCTGGTCAAGCACACTGATATTAATTGCCAATCGGTCATACAGTTTGCGGTGGATGTGCTGAAGATCGAGCATATTATTGTCTGTGGCCACTATGGCTGTGGTGGTATAAAAGCTGCCTTAGGTAAAACCAATGCAGGCATCGCCGATTACTGGTTGCGCTCGGTCAAAGACTCCTATATCAAGCAACAGGGAGCCATGAAGATGCTGGACGATGACGATCGTATGGACCGCATGTGTGAGTTTAATGTCCTGGATCAGGTTGGCAATGTAGCTCACAGCAAAATAGTGCAAAGAGCGTGGCAATGTGGGCAGAAGCTGGAAGTGCACGGCTGGATCTACTCAATTTTCGATGGCATTTTGAAGGATCTGGGGATTACCTACTCTAACCTTGATCAAATTGAAGACATTTACAAAATAGAGCTCGATAAATAAAAGCGGTTTTCTCGGTACCGAAAAGTTAATTTCTCCGTCGGGTGTAACAAAAGCTTCTAGCTACCCCCCTATGGACCCCATACTTAATCCACATCCACAATATATCTGCCCGCAAATTCCGAGGGGATTTCTTAAAGGTCCGCCCCAGTTTCCCACCACTACCCCCCGCTGGCAGATGAGGTGCTCCAAGGTGGAAGGTTGTGCGGCACTCTCCCCCGGGTCATTACCTGCTTATTACCATGGGCACTTTGGTCACAAGCATGCTCAGACGGGAAAGTGCTTCAATTACCATTGCTATTACAAGCAGTCCCGCACGCACTCCGGTCGAAGTGGCGGAACGCTTCTCGAGTGGACAGACAGAGAGGCCGTTGATATCAGCACGTCCCGATGGCAACCCCACTGCCGGGGGTTATTTGAACTCCCAATAGCAGCCTGAATTGCGAATTCGCCAGGAACAGCTATTGAGCCACGGTCCATTGCAGGATAAATTAGCGGCTCAATACCCGGGGAATGATTAGTCATGGATTATGTATCGGTAGATAAAGCGCAGGCGGCAAGTGGGTTGCGGCTGGTATTGACCGGCGGTTTGCCCGCCCCCTGGAGCGAAGCCGCCAAGGGTGTGTTCCGGGCGCGTAAGGTAAGCTATATTCCTGTACTGCAGGAAGGTGGCGGGGCCAATGAAGAGATAGTCGCCTGGACCGGCCATCGCAACGCCCCCACGGCCATGTACAACGACGAAACGGCCCGGGTTTCAACTGTGGACATAATAAACCTGGCTGAGCGGCTGGGCACCGGGCCCTCACTGCTGCCACAGGATATTGATGAGCGCGTACTGATGTTTGGTCTGCTCAATGAAATTGCCGGCGAAAGCGGCCTTGCCTGGAATGCAAGAGTGCTGATGTTCAGCACCATGATTGTAAACCTGGGAGAGCAGGCGATGGCCGGCAACCCCATGTTGCGCGACTACCATTACTCGCAGGAAGATGTTGCAGCGGCACCGGCAAAGGTCATCACTATTTTACAGGCATTGTCGACTCAATTGCAGCGCCAGAATGCCATTGGAAGCCGTTATTTTATCGGCGATAGTTTGTCCGCCCTGGATATCTACTGGGCCTGTTTTTCCCAGATGCTGGATGCGCTGCCCGCAGAGGTCAATCCGATGCCGGACTTTATGCGCAACGTCTGGGGGCAGGTATCTCAGCCGCTGCAGCAGACGGGTTATGAGTTGGACAAGGCATTGCTGGACCATCGGGATTTTATTTTCCCGAATCATTTGCAGTGGCCATTGGATTTTTAGCCCGATCATTGCTGGTGGCACACAACTCGACAACCCGACGCCAATCCATCACCCACAACCCCTTCCACCACATCACCACCGTCGAGTACGTCAGGTTCGTCGGGTGTAACTGGAGCTTCTTACCCCCCTACACCCCATACTTTTTCCACAGCGCACAACATATCTGCCCGCGAATTCCGAGGGATCTCCTTATAGGCGCGGCCCGGATCACCATGCAATCACTGCCAAGCTGCTGGCCATTGGCACCTGAGTGGCAATCTGCGCACAACGTTACCAGCAGGCATGCCCATGCTATGCCCCAGCCACAATGCCCATCAGCACAGCCTGACACGCTCCTGGTAACCCCCCTACAATTACGACGAGGACACCAATGTGAAAGCCATGATCACCTGGATAAAACGCCTGCTATTTACTGCCAGCTTCCTGGCCCTGTTCACCACCAACATCCTCACCGTCACCAGTACAGCCTTCAACGCAGCCCTATCCGGCCTGGTGGGTACTGCCCTGGGAATCCGTACAGTGACCAGTACCCTGCAAAACAAGCTCGCCGGCCAGGACAAGGCCATCAAGAAGCATCAATCTACCGCCACCAGGCGCAAAGCAGCTACCAGGAAATTCGGCACCAGGCTGGCCAACAGAACTAAGCGAGTGGCTGCGAAGAGTATTGTTGCTATCCCTGCGGAATCTATTCCATTTATTGGTGTAGCTGTGCTGATTGCGGATACTGGGTATGAGTTGTATGCAGCTTGTGAAACCATCTGGGATTTGGATGGGCTGTATTCGGATATAGGGATGGCGGATGAGGCCCCGGACGATGTGATGCATAGTGTTTGTGATCCGCAGTTGCCTGAACCGGGGCAGGTCTGGGGCGGGGTTGTTGACCAGGTGAATCAGTGGTGGGAGGAATTGGTGGCGGCTGTGTAGAGCTACTGCTCATTCCTGGAAATCACACCGTTTTTCCAAACGCCAAATTGCTACGAAGACAATCTGCAGTAATTTCCTCGATGCGGGTCACACCCATCAACTTCATGTCTCTGATGAGTTCTGTTTCCAGTATTTGCAATGCTCGCGCAACACCGGGCTGACCACCTGCTGCCAGGCCATAGAGGTAGGGGCGACCGATTAGTACGGCACGGGCTCCCAATGCCAGCGCTTTGATAACATCGGTACCCCGGCGAAAACCGCTGTCGGCAAATACTTCAAGCTGATCACCCACTGCCTCCACCACCTCGGGTAAAACCTCAAGCGACGAGGGCGCGTGATCAAGCTGCCGACCGCCATGGTTGGATACAACGACAGCCGAGGCGCCAATATCGGCCGCTTTCTTGGCATCGGCTGCGCTGGTCAGACCCTTGATAATAAAAGGACCATCCCATCCGGCCCGAATTTCCTCGGCATCTTTCCAGCTGAAACTGCAGTCCAGTTGTGTGCCAAACCACTGGACGATGGAAGAGGTGTCATCACCATCGCTAAACAGGCTTTCGATGTTGGGAAATGACATGGGTTTTGTCGTGAGATAGTCCCACGCCCAGGCCGGGTGCAGCACACCATCGAGGACCCTGCGGGGCGTCATCTTCATCGGGAAGCCAAAGCCGTTGTAAAAGTCACGTTCCCGATTGCCTGCAGTGGCGCAGTCGATAGTCAGCATCATCGCACAGTAGCCCGCGGTAGCACTGCGTTGCATATGTTCGCGCATGACGCCACGATCTTTCCAAGGGTAGAGCTGGAACCACTTGGGTCCATTCCCCGCCGCGGCCACGTCCTCCAGCGATGTCATGGCGGTGCTGGCAGTGGCGAATATCGTGCCAGCATTGGAGGCGGCACTGGCTGCGGCCAGTTCACCGTCGGTGTGAAACATCCGGTTAGCGCCGGTGGACGACAAGATCAAGGGGGAAGATATCTGCTCACCCAGGACAGTGGTAGCGGTGGAGACTTCGGAAACGTCCACCAGCATTTTGCTATTGAGTGAGTAGCCGGAAAATGCCGTGCGGTTTCGTTGGAGCGTCACCTCGTCATCGGCACCACCGTCAAGGTAATCAAAGATCACCTTTGGCAGCCGTTTCCTGGCCATTATTCTTAAGTCATCGATATTGTATGCTTTTTCCATTGGGCCACTGCTGTTTGCCGCACCCACCAAATCGATACTCCTGGCTAAGTCGACAAACTCTCTAGGTATAAGCCCGTAATCATAGGAGAAATTTGAACAGTGAGCGCTGTCTTATGAGGCACATGGTAGGTCATATTATGACCGTGAATTTAGAGCGGGCTCTATAAAGGCTGCTTCTGATAACAGCAGGTACTGGACACAGGTTGCTGATGATGTCGGGCGGGATGGTGCCACTCCGGTAGCAACCAGCGATCAAAAGATCGTGGACATCAACAAGTATCGTTGGGAACGACACTGCCGAGGTTTATTCGAACTGCCGATAGCGGCTTGAATTGCGAATTCGCCATGGACAGGTGCGCTCGCCGCAATTATTCTTGCGCTTACCTGTTTGGTGACGGCTGCTTATCACATCAAGATTCTTCTCGATCTGAACCAACGCGGTATCAGCGTAAATGCAATGGTTGCGGATACGCCTGGCCAAAAGGCCCGGATGTGAGTAATACTTGAACGAACCAGGCGGGCCAGTTTTAACGGCAAATCGACACCCGGACCACCGTTTACTCCGGATCGGGGGCCAAAAAGCGTTGCTTGTCATAACGGTAACGTCCCTGGACGTCTTCTATCCGCAATAGGAACACCTATGCTCAATCATTTAAACCAGCCCTCTCTCGGCAAGCTGATACTGCGTTTAGGCGTCGGGATGTTAGTGCTGTTCCATGGCATAGCCAAGCTCGGCAACGCCGGCAGTGTGGGCTTTATTAGCGGGCAGCTCGCCAATACCGGCCTGCCGACGGTACTGGCCTACGGCGTCTACGTGGGAGAAATCCTCGCGCCGCTGCTGATCATCCTTGGTATACAGTCACGACTCGGCGGCCTGCTACTCGCCGTCAACATGCTGTTTGCCATTGGCCTTGTGCATATGGATGAATTGTTCGCCCTGAGCGAACACGGCGGCTGGGCAATAGAACTGCAGGCCATGTTTTTGCTGGGCGGCCTGGCGGTAATGTTTCTGGGCAGCGGCCGCTTCGCTCTCAAACCGGACTGAGCATACCGCGCTGGTACCTGTGCATGGCGAAATGTTAATTTTCGATTAAATTCAATTGGTTAGTCGTTGCTACCGTCGCCACCCCATCTACCCCAAGCCCTTCCACAGTATCTCCGGCATTGAGTCGTCATGTTCGTCGGGTGTAAGTGGAGTTTGTACCCCGGGGTAGGCCCCTTTTTGCACCAGGTCGAGCAAATTGTCTGCCCGTGAATTTTGAGGGGGTTTTATAAAGGCGCGACCAAGGAAGGCTGCTAGCTCCGATAAAGCGGCCGTTTGTGGCGTTGTCCTGGAGAGGCTCATGGGTTGGCTTTCGCCTATCAGCAAACTATTTGGCCCTCTACTTGCTAACCTTCTCTTTATCTAAACTTCATGGATTGTGAACACACGCGGATTTACTATAAATTCACACAGTAGTGACATAGTGAGGCACACACCATGCACAAGCACCTCGCGATAATTACCGGCGGCGGCACTGATCTAAGGCATACTAGCAACACTATCAATAAGGCGAGACTACAATGAGTCACGAGAATTCAATCAAGGAAGGAGCTGCTCAGCAAAAACTGGAAGAACTGCATGCTGCAGCCAAGGGTGATCGCTGGCGCTTCATAGGCATGGCTCCCAGACTCCTTCTGGGGTTTGTACAGGGAAAATCATTCATGGAAATGATTTCCAGTGATGTCATGAGTGAATGTTTTATTCCAATATCTCCTGACCAAGGGGAGTTTCTCTATGTCACTACTAGGGCTCTTGGGGCCAGGAATATTGTGGAATTTGGGACATCATTTGGTATTTCCACCATCTATCTTGCTGCGGCGCTAAAAGACAATGGGGGAGGTCGTGTGATTAGCACTGAATTGGAGCCCAACAAGTGCAGTAAAGCGCAAGAAAATTTGGAAGGGGCTGGTGTAGCGGAATTCGCCGAGATTCGGGAAGGTGATGCAATGGAGACGCTCAATGGACTTGCCGATCCAGTAGATCTGGTATTGCTGGATGGCTGGAAGGACCTCTACCTGCCCGTGCTGGAAATGGTTAAGCCGAATCTACACCCAGGATCAATAGTCCTCGCAGATAATATCTTCACTTTCCGCAAGGCTCTACGCCCCTATGTGGAATATATGCAATCAGGAGAAAATGGCTTTTCTTCGACGACATTAGATATTGGGGAAGGGTTCGAGTATTCGGTCTATCTCGGCTAGGAACCTGTGGGTGGCGAATTAGTAATTTCCTATATGAATCGAGGGGTTATTAATTTTTCCCAAGCAGCGAAAAATGCGCCATCGTAAGTACCACGAGCCAACATCCAACCCGCCACACTCGACGTACCCGCCGCCAAGCGATCTCCCCCAACCCCTTCCACCACATCACCAGCGTCGAGTACGTCAGGTCCGTCGGGTGTAACTGGAGTTTCTACCCCGGGGTAGGGCCCTTTTTGGCACCAGATCTGGCAATAGAACTGGCCGCGAAGTTTCTAGGGAGGTTTCATAAAGGCCCGACCAAATTACCGCCGATACAAGGTGGCTAGAATATATCTGAGGTCACTGCCAGCGATTGCTGAGGATGCCGGGTGGGAGTCGGCGGCGTTTATAGGTATTCATCCACTGATTCTAGCAATGCGGCCAGTTTACTTGTCAGTACCACATTGTGGCATCAAATACGCTCTACAGTGACAATCTCCATGTTATGATCCAATGTGCAGCAAAGCCACTGTCGGGACATCGGAGGAGTATCATGTCACTCACCCAGAGCATTCATCGCGGAAAACACATGTATGGCGATACGCCGGCCCTTGTGTTTGGTGGGCGTACGACCAGTTATCGGGATTTGTATGATGAGGTGTCCCGCTGCGCCTCGGCTTTTTTCGGCCTCGATGGCGGCGAGCAGGTGCGGGTGGGCATTCTGACAACCAACAGCGATCGCGCCATTATTTCCTTTTACGGCGCCATCTGGGCTGGGATGGTGCCCAACTATCTTAATATCCGCTGGTCAGCCCACGAACTCAGCCAGTCGATCGATGATTTCTCCCCCTCGATACTGGTGGTCGATGACACCTTCTTCGAAATGGGACGGGAGCTGCGCGATCGATGTCCCACGGTGGAATCACTTGTGTACGTGGGGGAACGTTCAGACCTGCCTGAAGGTGTCTACGCCTATGCCGACCTGGTTTCCTCGGCATCGCCCCTGGCGGACAGTTCCGGGGACATGGATGAGATGGCTTTTCTCAACTATACCGGCGGCACCACGGGTAAGAGCAAGGGTGTGATCCACTCCCATGCGACCCACCAGGCGGGGATGAATTGCGCTATTGCGGAGAGTTTCTTTCAACGGGGCAATGCGGTGCTGGTCACGCCACTGTTTCATATCAGTGGTATCGCCGCATCCAACTGCGCGCTGATGATGGGGAATTCCCTGTTCATCCTGCCAGCTTTCGATCCCGAAAAACTGCTACAGCTGATTGAGCGGGAAAAGATTGTACAGTGCCTGCTGATCCCCACCATGATCAAGATGGTCGTCGATCACCCCCGGTTTGATGATTACGAGCTCAGCTCCTTTCGCCAAATTAGTTACGGCGGATCGCCCATCGATGAAGCACTGCTGAAAGAAGCCCGCAGGCGATTGCCCGGGGTCAGCTTCATCCAGATCTATGGCCAGACCGAAGGGCTGCCGGCGACTTTTCTACACGATGCGGATCATAGCGAGGCGGGTTTTGCCAGTGGCCGAACCCGGTCTGCCGGCGCACCGGCGCTTGGCACCGAGATTGAAATCAGAGACGGTGAGGGCAGGGCCCTGGATACGGGCGAGATCGGCGAGATCTGCCTGCGGGCCCCGTATATCATGCTGGGCTATCTGAACAGCCCGGAGCAGACGGCATCGGCACTGCGCGAGGGCTGGTTGATAACCGGCGATGCCGGCTATCTCAGCGAGGATGGCTTTCTCTACGTGGTCGATCGGATCAAGGATATGATCGTCAGCGGTGGGGAAAATGTCTATTCGGCGGAGGTTGAAAATGCCCTCCATGAGCACACCGCTGTGCAGGATTGCGCTGTCATCGGCCTGCCCCACGACACCTGGGGCGAGATGGTGCATGCCGACGTGGTGTTGAAACTCGGTGCGGCCGTCACCGTCGAGGAGCTCACGACTCACTGTCGCGAATTTATCGCCGGCTACAAGTTACCCAAGTCCGTGGAGTTTGTTGACGCCATTCCCCTGACCGCCGTCGGCAAGGTTGATAAGGTGAGTATTCGCGTCCGGTATAGTGACACCGCCTAGGGAGCCGTCGGCACCTTGTATTCCAGGTAAGGGTTGACAGAAAATTCCGCTCCCGGGACGAGAAGGTTCTTACCGGTTACCCAACGGCTGTCCTGTGGCTGGCGAAATGTATTTCATGTGCAAGACGCTCGGCCCAGGCTCGAAGTTCGGTTTCAAAAACCCCTTAGCCTTCTTCCACTTACTGCCACCCAGCTCGGTATTACCCCACCCTAGGTTTAGGCATAGCCTTGGTCGACACTACCCGAACCCCCAGAGAAACCACCAATCAACCCGACGCACTTGACGAACCCGACGCCAGCCATCCACCCCAAGCCCTTCCACCCCATCACCGGCGTCGAGTCGTCAGGTCCGTCGAGTATAACTGAAGCTTCTTGTCCCCCCTACTCCCCATACTTTATTTCACATCCCGCAATATATCTGCCCGTTGAATTTATGGAAACTTTATAAAAGCCCACGCTGACTTACCCCACACTACGCTCGTCCGGACACTTGTGTGGATAGACCTCGATGCTGGTGAGGGTGGGGGCTTCCATATCTTCTATACCCTCAACGACTGAAGCGCGTCTTCAATATCGATATAGAGGTCTGTAGCTGGTGCGGAGGCTCTGTCAGGATCATCGCATGTATTGAAGACCAGGGCATCGTAGACAGGATTCTGTCTCACCTGCGCAGGAAGGAACAGGAAACACCTACCCAGCCACTCTGGGTACCACCAACCAGGGCGCCACCTGGTACCTTGCCTCTTTTCAGCGGGAAGAAATCCGCGTTTTCAAAAATCAATCAGCAGGGACGCCACTAAATAACCGGTTGGCATAGATTCCTTCGTGCAAAAGTTCAACAGCGCGCGTATTTGATCGGCAAGGCCGCCCTGGCGATCCAAATTTCAGGCTGCCACACACCCCGAGCACCATCTTTTCAGGGCTAGCCACTGGATAATATGAGAAAATCTGCGCACGCCATCCCGTTTGTCTTTCTTATACTTGATACTTCTGATTTTGAACAGTGGAAAGGACAATCCATTGAACAATTGGTTTATCATTGGGGAGGGCCCAATAAGCGAACCCAAAAAGGTAATCAGCTTTTTCTCACCTATACCCTGGAAGTGTATGCCTTCGGAGCACAAGAAGTTGACGAGAAAAATCGAACTTCGACTAACCAAACATACCAACAACGGCAGTGTACCGTTTGTTTTGAAACCGATGGAGAGGTCGTGACTGGAATCCAATATGGAGGGAATTTTTGTCGCTTAATGGGTAAGTTGAGATAGATGATAACCCTGCTATTTTTACACTCTCATTGAAAAAATGGAGAATACAATGAAAGCCGTTTACATCAAGCATGGATTGAGAGGCGGTCTCGAGTATGGGGACTGTCCAAAACCAAAGGTCATGCCTTATGAAGTTTTAATTGAAATTCATGCGACGAGCGTTAATCCTTCAGATTGGAAAATCTTAAATATATTAAAATTTCTTCCAAGCATTAAGGGGCCATTCCGTCCAGTGATTTTGGGACAGGATGTCTCAGGGATTGTAGTCGATGTTGGAAAATGGGTTAAAAAGTTCAAAAAAGGAGATGCCGTTTACGCTTTCAACTCTTCCTTAGGTGGAGCCTATGCAGAATATATTACTATTCCGAGTATAATGGTGGCTCACAAGCCATCGAATATGACCCATATCGAAGCGGCAGCCGTTCCTGAAGCGGGTCTGACAGGTTGGCAAGCACTATTGAAACTGGGTAAGATGAAAAGTGGAGACAAGGTGTTAGTCATTGGTGCTTCGGGCGGGGTAGGCTCATTCAGTGTACAAATTGCGAAAGCCCTTGGAGCCAAAGTAACTGGAGTTTGCAGCACGACCAATATTGAACTAGTCAAAAGTCTAGGCGCAGATCAAGTGATCGATTATAAAAAAGAAAAATTTAACGACGTTTTAAACGGATACGATATTGTGTTCGATTGCGTTGGCCATGAAAATTTGGATAGCTGTGAATCTGTTTTAAAACCAGATGGGATTTTTATTACGTCATTGCCTAACTTCACTACCAGCATTGAGATGATGACGACCCATCTCAAACTCCCAAGCTTTGGGACTCAACAAAAATCTATTCCCGTTTTTACCATACCAGGGGGAAGACGATTGGAACAAATTCGAAGTTTGATTGAAGAGGGGAAAATTCGGTCATTGATTGATCAAGTTTACCCATTGGAACATGCATCTGAAGCCCATGAATATAGCAAACGGGGCCGGACTAAAGGCAAAATCGTCTTAAAAATCAAAGACTAGAATCCTATCTTTGATCCTAGTACCCAAGGGCGTAAGCATCCAACATCGATAACGAGGTCTGCAGTCGTTGCGGAGGCTCAGTCAGAGTCATTGCCTGCATCGAAGACCAGAATGTTATAGACAGAATTCTGGTTCACCTGTCGAGGAAAGAACAGGCTACTCCTAACTCGCCTTTACTTGAGCCGCTGCCCCGGGCGCCCCCTGGTACTTTGCCTCTGTTCGCTGGAAACGAATCCACAGCCAAAACGATAAATCAGCAAGGGCGCCACTAAACTGCCAGTTGGCATAGATTCCTTCGTACCCAGGTATGGGAATGGACGAAAACGATCTGCAGGACCCAAAACGTAAGCAAGATTTCAGGCAGCAATACGTGTCCCTCATGAATATTCGATCGCATTGATTTTATTGACCATTTTTGGCAACAGATGAACGTACCACCAGGGACTAAAACCACCAAACAACCCGACGCACTCGACAGCCCCGTCGCCAACCCCTCCCCCACAACACCTCCTACCGCATCATCGGCGCCGAGTACGTCAGGCTCGTCTGGTATAGCTGGGGTTTCTTGCTGCCCCCCCTACTCCCCATACTCGGTTCCGTATCCACAAACATATCGCCCCGCGAGTTCCGAGGGGGCTTCTTATAGCGCCAGATCAGGATTACTCCCACCGACTGCCCCAGCTATCAGCTATTGGCACCAGAGTGGCAATCTGTGGAGCGTTCTGCCCCGGGGGATTACCCTACCCATGCTCTGGCCACATTGCCCACCAGCATGGCCTGATAGCCAGAGAGGAACACATTCTGGAGATTATCCTGGATGGCCGCTATACCCCCTATAACGGACGGTCGCGAGGGGTGATATTGGCGGTAACTATGTCTCTTGTCCTACTTTGAGACAAATGGGCTGTGAAGTGCTTTTGGCAGAAAACCCCTAGCCAACATGGCTTCATACTTGACTTTATCTACCTGCTGAACTATTACATTGAGAATAAAACAATAATAGGGATTGGCGATGAAAAAGAACCTGTTTGCATGTCTTTTATTGTTCCCTCTGCTCAGTTTTGGTTGCCTTAGCTCGTTTGCGCAAGAGAATGCATCCCCACTGCAAGTCAAAATACAGGAGCTTTATGTAGGGATACTGGGGCGGGCTGCTGATCGACCCGGTTTGGACTACTGGGTTGAACAAATCAATGCGGGCGTTTTTACGCTCGAAAATACCCGAGCCGCATTCACTGATCCTGCCCAGACTGAATATACGGAAATTTATGGTGGTTTGGATAATACCCAGTTTGTCACGGCGATTTACGAGAACTTTTTGGAGCGCGCTCCCGATATAGCAGGCCTCCTTTACTGGGTAGGTGAATTAGATAGTGGTCGTGTGAATGCTGACCAAATGATCAATGCCATTATCAATGCAGTTCAGGATCCAAACGGCACGGGCGAGGAATCAAACACAGATCTTGCTGTTCTGAAGAATAAGATAGCAGCGGCTTTATATTTTACTGAACAATCGAAAGCTTATTTTTTAAGTGCTGCATTTAACGAAGCAGCGAGGGCCGCTGTCTCTAAAGTCACTGACGATCTAGAAACAATTAAAGAATCGCGAGTGGTGACCGATGAGTTTGTTATCAGCCAATCTGTCCAAAACGAAAAGCGGTTTCGCGCCATTCACCTGGGGGGATTTTGCGGAGCGAATCATTTGGGAATCAATGATACGCCTGAAGAATGGTTTGACTGGGTTCGTGATCTAAACGTGGAATGGGCAGGTCTATCCGCTACTCTCTTTGCTCCTACAGCAGGCGATAGCACTGTTGAGCCGATATACCCACATAGTGACTATGACGTATGCCCAACCCTGGAAGACGAGATTCTCAGGAGAGCGTTGAGAGCACTGGAGGCGCATGGGATTAAAACATACCTGACACTGGCGCTGGAAAACAAGTATACGGGAGAAAAGTACGAGCAAAACCGAGAAGAAAACTGTATGACGACGTTTTCATCGAACCACATTTGATCGGAGACCCCTATTCACCGAGTTTGGACCCGTGTATTAATCCAGACTTATGGGCATGGAACCCGGGACACCCCGACCATGAACGCTTTAAGAAGGAATTTTGGGACTCCTACACCGCTCAAGCGGTTCGCTACGCAAAGCTGGCGGAAGAGGAAGGAGTCGAGATGTTTTCCATCGGCACTGAGCATGACGTGCTCTTCCGAACCAGAGCAGATGATTCATTTTATGATCATAAGGAGGAACTCACCAATCTTGTCTTTGCGATCAGAGAAGTCTTCAGTGGCGCAGTTACCTATGACATGAATGACAATGCTCTTTATGAGGAGCACCCCCTTCTGCCGAACACATCTTCGGGGACCTGAATCTAGATGTGGTAGGTGTCAGCGCTTATTTTCCTTTGGTGGACAGTCCACCTACAAGGGTCTTGAGCGTGAGTGAACTTGAAGATCAATGGATCGACGTTTTTGAGGAATATTTTGTTCCCCTTCGAAACATGTACCCGGACAAACCAATTGTATTACTTGAATATGGATATCAAGACAGTGTAATCGCCCCATACGACATTCACGCGGAGGTCTTCGAGCCAAGAGTCTTCATTGATATGGACACAAATGGCGTTGACGACGGCGAAGAACAACAAGCGAATATTCACCAAGCGTTCTTTAATATTCTTGATATTTATGATTATGTTGTGCTCGGGGCTTTCTTCTGGAATATGGGCATGATCACCGATGAAGTATGGCTTGGTTCCTACGGAAAAATCAGAGATTGGTCTGTCAAAGGACGCCCGGCAGAGGTAGTTCTCAAGAATAAGTACAAGAGTTGGAAGGAGAATTACGACTAGTACCTGTGCCTGGCGATAGTAATTCACCAATAGCATCAAAGACTTAACTGTTGCTGCCATCACCGAGGGATATTACCCTCGGACAGCATGAAAGATGTCATTTTCCTGATTTTCCACCTGGTCACCACCATGGCCAAGCTATTACAGTCGGGTGGCAGTCGAGCCATCATCGCCGAAAACCTGCTCTTGAAGCAGCAGCTGATAATCCACAGTAGATCCAGGCAGCGGGCCCCCAATCTCACATCCCGGGATCGTGCGCTACTCGGATTCTGGACACTGCTTCTGAACCCAAGGCGTATTGCTCGACCTGCCATTATCATCAAGCCATCTACCTTACCCCGATTCCACACCGCGCTGAGAAAGCGAAAGTATCGCCAACTGTTTTCACCACGCAGTGGACGCAAACCTAGGCCCAAAGGACCGTCAAGGGAAGTCATTGATGCAATTGTCGCAATGAAACGACGCAACCATCGCTTCGGCTGCCCTCGAATCGCACAATAGATCAATCTGGCATTCGGATTGGAACTCGACAAAGGCGGGGGGGAATGTCCGACGAATTTCTAGAACTCACTCGAACACGATCACGCCGCGGGCATTGACGTTGTTGAGGAGATCATCGACGGCCTGGTGTATTTCATCAATGGCGTAGGTGCGGCTGACCAAGGTATCCAGGTCGAGCTTACCGGCCTGGTAATGGCCCAGCAGAGTCGAAATAAACTGACTACTGCTGTTGGCGCCACTGGCTTTATGGCCACACACCAGTTTACCGGTTTGCAGCAGGTCAAACGCGTTGAAAATTACATCCTGATCCGGGGGTGCCATGCCGATAACCACCGTTTTACCCAACGGCCTGGTACTTTCATAACACTGACGCATAAGTG
>PVMK01123238.1_pt1 | contig 49606 bp, 59 predicted proteins | sample 1853481 | NCBI WGS metagenome assembly PVMK01 (sample SAMN08533507, study PRJNA380276) | Marine sediment metagenome, whole genome shotgun sequencing project.
TATGATATGGTAAAAAAAGCACATGAAAAGGATATTTTCCTAGGAATGACGTCGCAGTGTATTGATGGTAGGACCCGCATGACTGTATATGAAAGTGGGCGAGATTTACTTGATTTTGGAATAATCCCATTAGAAAATATGATACCCGAAGTAGCTTTGGTCAAAGCAATGTGGGCATTAGGCCAGACACAGGATAACGAAGAAATTAAAAAAATTATGCTTGAAAACATCGCCTCTGAGATATCATTGTAGAAATATGAGTGTGAAAAGAATTGTCTGAATTTTTAATTGAAAATGTAGGGTTAAAAGTTGGGTTAGAAATTCATCAGCAGTTAAATACCAACAAAAAATTATTTTGTAATTGTACACCCATCGAATCTGATGAATATACTAAAAAATTTCAAAGAAATTTACGGCCTGTAAAAAGTGAATTAGGAGAATATGATCCTGCAGTGTTATTTGAAAAGTCAAAATCAAAAACAATAATATATTTTGAAAATCCACAAAGTAGTTGTCTTGTAGAGCAAGATGAAGAACCACCACATGATTTGGATAAAGATGCAAAGGAACTTGTTTTGATTATAGCTTCTTCATTAAAGTCAAATATTTTTAGCGAAATATATCCTATGAGAAAAACTGTAATTGATGGTTCAAATACTACTGGTTTTCAGCGAACAATGTTAATTTCACAAGGTGGACATTTCGATTTTGATGATAAGAAAATTGGCGTACAATCCATTTGTTTGGAAGAAGACGCTGCAAAGCTCCTTGGAGACAAGGGATCTATAAGAGAATATAGTCTTGATCGTCTTGGTATACCTCTTGTTGAGATTGCATTAGATCCTGTAGAAGCTAAACCATCAGAAATTAAAAAAATTGCATTATCTCTTGGCAAGCTCTTAAGGAGTACAAAAAAAGTTACAAGAGGTATTGGATCAATTCGACAGGACGTTAATGTATCTGTAAAAAATGGTGGAGCAGTAGTTGAGATAAAAGGAGTACAACAACTTGATCAAATAGAAAAAATAGTTGAATATGAGGCTAAAAGACAGCATGGATTAGTTAAGATAGCTGAAAAATTAAAAAATTCTAATTTTGATGGGGTATCAGAAGACAATATTCTTGAGATTACAAATAAATGGAAAAATTGTCAATCAAAAATAATTAAAAAAGCATTAAAAGAAAATTCCATAATCAAGGCAATAAAAATACAGAATTTTGCTGGTATGTTTGGATTTTCTCCATATGAGGGAATTCGATTAGGGAAAGAAATTGGTCAATTAGTAAAATTTTATGGAATTGGTGGAGTTTTTCATTCTGATGAATTGCCAAATTATGGAATTGAGGATAATGATATTGCAATTATAAAGAAAGAATTGAAAATTAATGAAAACGATGCTTTTTTGATTATTGCAGCACCATCATCAAAAATTAATTTTGCAATTAAATCTATAATTAAAAGAATTAATCAAGCAGTAAAAGGAGTTCCTGCAGAAACTAGACTAGCAACTCTGAACGGTGAAACAATTTTTCTTAGACCACGTCCAGGTTCTTCCAGAATGTATCCTGAAACAGATATTCCTCCAATTCTTGTAACAAAAAATGAAATAGAAACAGCAAAAAATAATATTCCAAAACCTTGGGATGAATCACTTGCTGAATTACAAAAAAAATATAATTTGAATACACAGCTTGCAGAACAAATTTTTGATTCTCAGTATATTGATTTGTTTGAAAAAATTATTGAAAAAACTAAAGTTAATCCAACTTTTATTGCCTCTGTACTTTGTTCTTCAATTACCAATCTAGAAAGAAGTGGTTTGCAATCAAAACTACTTAAAAATGAAGAAATTGCAAAATCTTTTGAATTTTTGCAAAGTGGAAAAATAACTAAGGAATCAATAGATATAATTTTTGAAAATATAATGGAGGGAAAATCAAGAACTATTGAGGAAGCCATTAAAAATACCTCAATTGAGACAGTTAATGAGGATAAATTAGAAAAAATTATTGAGAAGATAATCGATGAAAATAAAGGGATTATTCAGAATCAAAAAGAAAGAGCCCTTAGTCCTCTAATGGGAATTGCCATGAAGGAATTGAGAGGAAAGGCTCCTGGAGAGATGGTAAATAATCTTCTTTTGAAGAATATTAAGAAAATTTTAGAAAACAAATAGTGATATTTGTATGCGGGAAGTGGGATTTGAACCCACGAACTCCTAAAAGATAAGGATCTGAACCTTACACCGTTGACCAGGCTGGGTGACTCCCGCAATTTGAAACTTGGAAATCTAGAATAAGTTTCTTTATTACCCAGTTTTTAAAAAAGTGTTTCAATAACTTGCTGTGATTAAATGAAATTAAGAGAAATTTATTGTAACAATTGTAAAAAGATGTTAGGTCGATATAATACAAAATACTATGATAGTGATAAAATTAAAGAAATATTGAAGTCTAGGCATTCATCTCATATACGGAAAGGTCATCAAATAGTAATCAGGGATTTTATCAAGAAAACCTGATCAATTTTTTACACTCAATTGATTAACTGCATCTGAAAGTGAAAAAATTCTTTGAGATTTTGTAGAAATATGTCTATTCCAAGGTTGAGAGAAAAGAAAGAAGTCTTTCTTTTTTTCTAAAAATTTTTCTGCATTTAGTGGCGAATCATCAATAAAAAGATCGTAATCCAAATCTGCTTTCAATGTGCCATCTATTACTGAAACATAATTTTCATAAACAATACCATGAAATTTTAGCCAATTTTTCACAAAATTATCAGACGATAATTCCCTAGCTGTAACTATATCAACTTGACCATATTCTGATAAATTTTTAGTAATTTGGGATAAATTAGGCTCCATTGGAGGAAGAGTATTCCAATTTTTCCAACACATTGTTAATTCTTTGTAAAAGTCATATCTGTTTATGTTGAATTTTCTCCAAAAATCCCAATGGGTAATTTCTTCTTTGGAAATAGGAGATCTTTTTTTGTTACTATAGATTAACCAAGATTTGATAACATCTGCTATTACACCATCAACATCTAAAGCAATTTTCAATTTGATTACCAATTATTCAAATGATTTTTGAAACTCTTCTAAAAGATTTTTTTGATGTTTGTTAAGTTTTTTTGGGATATTAATTACAACCCGTACATATTGATCTCCTCGTCCTCTAGAATTCATTCGTGGCAATCCTTTTCCTTTGAGTTTAATGATTGTATTTGGTTGACATCCAGAGTCAATTTTTATTTTTTCAGTTCCATTCAAAATTGGTACAGTTACTCCTCTACCAAGAGCACCATCAATCATAGATATATGTCGATCATAAAAAATATCGGCACCGTCTCTTTTAAAGTCCTGATGAGGTTGAACACGAATCCTAACAATTAGATCTCCATTAATACCGCCAGGAATCTCATCACCCTCATTTGGAATTGTATAATCTCCATTATCAATACCAGGAGGAATATCAAATTCTATTTTTTTAATTCCTTTTTTCTTTCCTGTTCCTTTACATTCAATACAAGGTGTTTCAATTATGGATCCCTTTCCACGACATGAGGAACATGGTACAACTGTTACAAAAGAAGCAAAACCCATGTTCCTGCTTTGACGAACTTGACCATGACCATTGCAACTATTACATGTTTTTGGATTAGTTCCAGGTTTACAACCAGACCCATTACAAGTATTACATTCAATATTTTTTTCCAATTCAACTTTCATTTTTTTTCCAGAAAGAACCTCCTCTAAGGTGATAGAAGTCTCATAAAGAAAATCAGAACCCGTTTGTTGTTGTGCTCCAAAACCTCCTCCTCGACCAAATATTGATTGAAAAATAGAATCAAATCCTCCTCCAGAACTTCCAAAATATCGCTAAAATTAGCACTGGCACCTTGGAAAATATCATCTGTGCTATATCTACCGTCTACACCTGCATGACCATGTTGATCGTAAATCGATCTTTTTTCAGGATCAGAAATTACAGCATATGCCTCAGAAATTTCTTTAAAATGTTCTCCTGCATCTTTGGATTTATTTCGATCAGGATGAAATTTTAGAGCTAATTTTCTATATTGTGATTTAATTTCGTTAATTGGAGTAGTTTTAGAAACTCCTAAAACCTCATAATAATCTCGTTTTGCAGTCATGAATTATTCTTTAACTATTATTGTTGTATAAACGATCAATTCAGAAGAATCAGCTATTTTTTGTTTCATCAGTTGAAGATGACTCAGAATTTTGTTCGCCGGTTGTTTGTTCTTGTTGCCCTTCTCCAGTTGAAGATGACTCAGAATTTTGTTCGCCGGTTGTTTGTTCTTGTTGCCCTTCTCCAGTTTGCTGTTCTGGCCCTGGAGGAGGTGTGACATTTTTGTAGAGTTCAGTAGTAATTTCATTTACCGTTGATTTTAACGCCTCAAGTTTTGGTTTGAGTTCGTCTATATCTTTATCCAGTACTTCTTTTACTTCTTTTACCGCATCAGTTACTTTGATCCCTTGTTCTTGTGTAATTTTATCTTTAAGATCATGATTAACTAATTTTTCTGTGGTGTAAATGAAACTTTCAGCTTCATTTTTAAGATCAATTTTTTCTTTTTTCTTTTTGTCTTCTTCTGAGAATTTTTCTGCATCTTCTTTGAGTTTTTCAATCTCTTCTTTAGATAGTTTTGTGTTAGATTGAATTGTAATTTTTGCTACTTTTTGGGTTCCAAGATCTTTTGCACTTACATTGATTATTCCATTAGCATCAATATCAAATTTTACTTCAATTTGAGGAATGCCTCTTGGTGCTGGCGGTAAATCAGTCAGATTAAAGCTTCCTAATGAGACATTATCATTGGCCATTGGTCGTTCTCCTTGGACAACATGAATTGTAACAGCTGCCTGATTGTCTGCTGCAGTGGTGAATACTTTACCTTTTGAAGTTGGAATTGTGGTGTTTCTCTCTATAAGAGGCTCCCTAACTCCACCCATAGTTTCAATTCCTAAAGTTAATGGAGTTACATCTAATAATACAATATCACTTGTTACATCTCCTGCAATTATGCCAGCTTGAATAGCAGCACCCATCGCAACTGCTTCCATTGGATCTACCCCAGATTCGACTTCTTTTTCCAGTATTTCGCTAACAAATTTTTTTACCAATGGAATTCGTGTAGGGCCTCCAACCATTACAATTTTGTTGATATCTGATTTGGCTAATTTGGAATCTTCAAGAGCTTTTTCTATAGAAGGTCTACATCGTTCGATGATGGGTCCAATTAATTCGTCTAGTTTAGCTCTTGTCATTCTTAATTCAAGATTTTTAGCACCTGAGGAAGGATCTTGTGCGATAAAGGGGAGATTGATGTCAGTTTCCATAACTGTTGAGAGTTCAATTTTTGCTTTTTCTGCTGCTTCTCTAACTCGGGTCATTGCAGTACTATCTTGTGAAAGATCCAAACCCTCTTTTTTCTTAAATTCATCAAGGACATAATCAACAATAATTTTATCCATATCAGTTCCACCTAATTGAGTATCACCAGAAGTACTCATTACTTCAAACACTCCACCACCCATTTCCATAACTGTGACATCTAAAGTTCCTCCGCCAAAATCAAAGACAAGGATTTTCATATCTTCTTTGGCTTTGTCTAAACCAAATGCTAATGATGCAGCAGTAGGTTCATTAATTATTCTAACTACATCTAGACCTGCAATAGTACCAGCATCCTTAGTTGCTTGTCGCTGGTTATCATCAAAATATGCTGGAACAGTGATTACAGCTTTTTCTACTGGTTCACCTAGAAAAGCTTCTGCGTCTTTTTTTATTTTTTGAAGAATAAAAGCAGAAATTTGTTGGGGTTTGTACTCTTTATCTTGAATTTTAAAAACGTGTTCGCTGCCCATTTTTCTTTTGGCAGCAACTATCGTACTATCAGGATTTGTTACTGCTTGTCTTCTAGCAGGTTCACCAACTAAAAGATCTCCATCTTTTGTAAAGGCTACTACTGAGGGAAATGCTTTTCCACCTACTGTAGCACCTTCAGCTGCAGGAATAATGGTTGGTTTTCCACCCATAATTACTGAAGCAGCTGAATTACTTGTTCCTAAATCAATTCCTATTATTTTAGTCATCTTAATTTTTTCCTTGTTTTTTTGAAATTTCTACTAGCGTTGGTCTAATGACTTTATCATGAGAAATATATCCCTTCCTGATTTCTTTTGTGATTGTATTATCATCAAGCTCAGAATCATTGATTATTGAAATGGCCTCATGTAATTTAGGATCAAAAATTTCTCCTAAAGCATCAATGGGGATCACATTATTCATTTCAAGTAGTGAATCCATATTTTTTAAGATAGAAGTCAATCCTTCGATGTTTACTTTATTGCTTGAAAAAACTTCTTTTGCCCTAACAAAATCATCGTAAATTTTAAGAAATTCTATCATAAACTGAGATAATTTCATGTTTATGCCATTTTCAATTTCGAATTGTGATTTTTTATTTAAATTTTGAAAATCAGCTAATGCATGTTTTAATTTATTTTCTAAATCTTGTGATTTTTCTTTTTCTTTTTCAAGAAGATTTTTTAATTCTTCTAAAGAAACATTGTCATCGTTATCTTCTATTGTATCATTATTTGTGTTAGGTTCCTCTTCAGAAATTATCTTAACCGGATTTTCATCTGAGTTGTTTTCATTGGACATTTCAAACACAGTAATTGATAAGCTAATTTATACTCTTATTGAATAGTTTCACATAGAGGATTTGCTTTTACAATAATAAGATTAGAATCTTTTTTATTTTTTTCAATATTTTCAAAATCTAATTTTGAGCAAGCTACTACTATTGTAGTTTTGTCACTATGAAATAGATCTAAATGAGGGATCCTCATAAGCTTCAACGTCTCCAATATAATCACGTAATCGAGAAGTTAGATTTTGTAACATCTCGATTTTATCTCCTCGCATTGCATGCTGATCAAGAGTCCAAGATATTGCAATTTTTGTTCTGCTTGCTTTTAGATCATTTTTCTTCAATGTGAAACGAATTTCATCAATTAATCTTTTAATGTATCCATCGATTCCTTTAACACTTCCATTAATTAGATACATTAGAGTATTTGCTCCTTCAAATGAAGAACCTAATGATTTAAGATCATGTAATCCTGTAATCATGTCATCTAAGAATATTTCTTGAAAGTCATCTGAAGAAAGATCTTTTTTAGTAATATCATCTTGGGCATATTTACAAACTTCTAAAATACTACAAAGACTAGAAAACCTAGACAGTATATTGATTGCATGAAAATGTTCAGATGAAGAAATTGCTACAAATTTTTTTTCTTTCTTTCCAGTAGATAAGAGTTCGAGCTAGTTTAGGATCTTCTTTTCCATTAAAGGAGCCAATGGTTTTTGGTTGTTGACTTTGATCTTCTAAAGGATAGTAAAAGTAGTTGATCTGTTTTCCAATTTCCAACCCCGTAATGTGTTCTAATAATGAAATATTTTCATTATTTCCGCCAAATCCAGTAGGTAGAGTGTAAATTACCGAACTATTTTTCTTTAAAGATTTGGTAGCGTCCTTAAATTTAGAGTGAATTTCTGTTTTTATATCCTGACCGGTTTTTCTAACCCTTGGTGTAAAGAAAAGATATTGAGCCTTTGAAATGGCAACATCTATTGGTTCCATTGCTAAAAGGGGCTCATCTTCCATTAGAGTAGTAACATTTGGATAAATTTTAGCAATTTCAGCTTTAAGTGAAATAGCAGATGGGTTTGATTCATCAACAATGTAGACATCAGCACCTTTAATTGCCATTTGAGAGGCAATGGCATATCCTTCTGTGCTAAGTCCATAAACTACAACTTTTGATCCTCCCATTACATTTGAAGCTAAACAATGGACTAAGAAAAACTTATTGAACCTGTACTAATAATGAGAAATACTCCAAAAAATTGATATTTTATTGGATTTAGGCGTTCGATTAAAGTAGTATTTGCTTTAATTGGCATGCCTTCAATTTCTTATAATGTAGTATCAAATTTTGTGAAAAATTATTTAGTAAAAAGTGATTTTGTAAAAATAGATTTAAACCTCAATAATTGAGAAAATTATTAAAAGAAAATTGAATCATATGCTGGTGGATTTAAAAAAAGCCACAAGAATTTAAAACAAATGGAGAATTCAATTAAAAATTTGCTTGAGATAGTTTAAGAATTTTAATAAATTTTACTTTGAAAAAATAAAGATACTAAAAAGTTCATTAAGGGAACTAGCCTGCTGGATTTTAGAAGCCCGGTAGTGTAGCGGTCAAGCATAGGGGCCTTTGAAGCCCTTGACCCCAGTTCGAGTCTGGGCCGGGCTACTTTATTACAACTTAAAAATCTAATTTAGTAAGAAGCTTAGTTGCAATAATGAAAAGTATACTTGCAATTATTGCAAGAACTACCATTTCCAAAATTACAAATTCGCTAACATTTCCAAAAATTCCTGCACGAATTACATCAACCAAATAGGTTAAGGGGTTTAGATAGAAAGCAGTTCTCAGAGGTTCTGGTGCACCTTCAGCCGGATAAAATGCTGTACTTACAAAAGCAAAGAAAAGAAATGCGGTATTAAGAATTACATTAAATCCTTCACTAGATCTTAATTTAGTTGCAATAATTGAGGCTATTGAACCAAACAATACAGAACCAGTTACTGCAGCAAAAACTATCAAGGGAATTGTAACTAAAGAGAAATCTATTGAATCAAAGAAAACAGGGTATCCAATTACTGCAATCAAGGCTGCGCTTACCAAGCCAATAATGCCAATGGTACAAATATTACTCAAAATATAATTTGGTCTAGTAAATGGTCCAGACATAATTTGTTCAAACATGCCATATTTTCTATCATTCCAAATTATGATACCTGAAACTAAAGTACTATTCATAATGTTAAACCCAATCATTCCAGAGGCCAAAAATGCAGGATAGGCCAAATCTTTTGTACCGTAAGGAACTTCTCGAATTAACGAAGAGTAAGCGAACCCAGCGATGAAGATGTAAATTACTGGGAAAATTATTTGCCAAAGTAAAAAAACAGGATTAATAGAGATTGTTAAATTTCTATTTACAAGTCTAATTATTGGATACATTTTCCTCCACCATTTTTAAGAAAATCTCTTCAAGATTTGTAGGAACAGCTGAAAGATCATCTATTTCTATACCATTATCATTTAAAATTCGTAATACTTTCATTAATACTAATTCTGATTGTTTAGAATGTATAATGATATTTGTTCCAGTATTGAAATCAATTTTACAATCAGAAATACCAGAAAGAAGTGACTTAATTTCCTGTTGGTTTTTTTGTAGATGAATTTTTATTGTTTTTTCTTTACCAAATCTATTTTTTAATGCATCAGGTGTATCAACTGCAAGGATTTTACCTTTGTCAATTATTGCTATTTCATCACAGAGATATTCAGCTTCAGTCAAAATATGTGTTGTAAAAAATATTGTTAATCCAGTTTTTACCTTATTTTTCAAATAATCTAACAGTTTTCTTCTTGCACTTGGATCTAAACCAACAGTTGGCTCATCTAAAAATAAAAGATCCATATCATGCATAAATTCACGAGCTACTTGGACTCTTCTTCTTTGCCCTATTGACAAATCTTCATTTCGTTTTTTACGGATTTCAGTTAAATCAAAATCCTCAAGGAGTTTTTCCATCCTGATTTTACGCTCAATTTTAGGCACATTCCACATCATTCCATATTTTTCAAGTGATTTTTCTACAGTTAATGTCGGTTCATAACTTGGCTGTTGTAAAACGACTCCAATCTTATGGCGTACTTTTAATGGATTTTTTATAGCATCTACTCCTAAAATAGTAAGAGATCCACCTGAGGGTTGAATTAGAGTCGTAAGAAGTTTGATTGTGGTAGATTTGCCAGCTCCATTTGGTCCCAAAAACCCAAAAACTTGACCACTCTTTACAGACATGGTGATATCATTAACTGCTTTTACTGAACCATAAGATTTTGATAAATTCTCAACATTGATACAAGACATGAACGAATTGCGATCTTCTTACTAATGTAGGTAATGAAATTTTTATTAATAGACCCTGTTTACAACCAATGAATTGTCTGAATTTGAAAATCTTCTAAATAAACTACTTGAACAAAAGTCTGAATTAACTAGATCGGATGTTGAAGAGATGGTTAAACAGAAAAAAGAAAAGATTGGGGCAGGTTACCTTACAGATCAAGGAGCGATTTTCTTAATTGCCTCTGATTTTGGAATTTCACTATCAGAACCTCTAAAAGTGGAAATGGGATTAAAAGATCTTTATGCCGGCGCCAAAGAGATTTCCTTGGAAACTAGAGTTCTAAGTATGTCTCCTGCAAAACAATTCTCAAGAAAAGATGGCTCTCCGTTTTATCTTCGAACAATGACAGTTTATGATACCAATTCTACAGCTAGTGTAAAACTGTGGGATGAAAAAGCAAATACCCCAGGAATTGAAAATATCAAACCAGGCGACCTGATAAAAATTATCAAAGCTTATGTGAAATCGGATCTTAATGGAGAACCTACAATCAATATTGGATCCGGTTCTAATTTGGAAACAGTCGATAATGAGAGTGATATTCCAAATATAGACAACATCACAAAAGACATCAGTGAGCTAAAAGAAGGTCAGAAAGATTTGGTAATATCAGGAACAATTGATGGTATGATTTCAGGCATGGAATTTACAAATTCTCGAGGTCAACCTGGAAAAGCCCTTCGAATGAGACTAAAAGGAAAGGATGGTAATTCCATGAAAGCGGTTCTTTGGGGACAAGATGAATCAGTCATTCCAAATATGATTTCTCAAGATGCCAAAGTAAGACTCTTGGGAGTTAAAGTAAGGTCAGGAAATCAAGGAACAGAAATTCATGGAAATGAATCTACTATAATTGAAATTGAAGGTGGTAAAGAAACAGAACCTATCATTACTAGAATTCTTTCAATTTCAACAAATGAGAAAGGAAATAAAATGATTTTAGGAGTTGACAAAGATAAAAAATTATTTAATATCAATGATTTTTCAAATTCTACAAATGTCTTTCAAGAAGGAGATGTGATAGAGTTAATGCCATCAAAAGCTTATGGGAATTCTATTACATTAGATGATAATTCATTTGTTAGAAAGTTAGATGATGATAACACCATTCCCTCCCTGTCAAAACTTCGAACAAAAATAAATGATGTTAAAGTCGATGAAAATTATTGCATTGAAGCAATAGTTCTAAAAGTTCCAGAAAGACGAGAAGTTCAAACCAAATCTGGTGAATCTATTGCATTATCTGAGATGTTTGTAGAAGATGATACTGGTCAAATTTGGGTTAAAGGATGGAGAAATCAGGCTCGATTAATCGAAAAATGTGAACTAGGAGAGATTATTTCTATAACTGGACTTAATGCAAGAGCTGGACTAGAAGGAAGAATAGAACTATTCTTAACATCATTTTCTAAAATAACAAAGAAAAATTAAGAATCCCAAAATCCTCTTGTTATAACATATTGCCTTTCTGCCTCATAGATTTGTTTGAATATTATTTCCTCATCAACCATATTTCTTAAAATTCTTGCCGCAGTGTCAGCACCAACTCCATAACCAGATATTACAGTAATTGCTAATTTTCCGAAATTCTCTACTAGAGAAGCTACTTTCCAGGCTCGATTAAACTTGTGTTTTTCATCTGCAGATAGCTTTTTCCCATCATGTTTTTTGCGAATAATTTTTGGAAGATCATAATCTGAGTAATAAGTAGCAGTAATTTGTCTTGATTTACAATATGGACAAATTAGAAGTTTTTTTACCTCGTTTGTTTCAACAACTCGTTCCCATTTTCCACATCTAGCACAAACTAGACGATGTTTTGTTTTTGCAAGTCTAGCTTTAACAAGATCAAGTATGCCTTTATCGAGATTAATTGGAGAAGAATAATATTTTGTAGTATGATCTAAAATAGGTTCTGCAAGTTTTGAAAAATTATCAACTTCTAACCATTTAATGGAAATAACATTTTCTTTAATTTTTTGTAAAATTTTTTCAGTATTTTTTAAATCATACTTGTCATGAAATAATTCTCGTAATGCTTCCTTTACAAGTGGAGTTTTTGAATATCTTTCATATAAAAACCGGGCTGATTTTTTTTCATAGACGGCTCCTCGTCTAACAACTCCAAATTTTTTTGCAACACACCAAGTTCTCCAGTTTACATTATGTGTTCCCTTCAATGAAGCTGTTACCATCGAATAAAGATTATAATCATCTTTTATTACTTCAAGAAATAGTTTCTCTGAGATACGAGAATTCGAAGATAAAACAATTCTGTAACCGTCAGATCGAGAATCAACCAAAAATCCAATAATTGAAGATAACATGGAAGAAAGTAAGGTAGATAATGTTGAGTTTATTTTTGTTCCAAAACAAGAATGTAAAACAATTGCTCCTTGAGATCTGCAAGATTCTATTACAATTGTATCGTCATTTGGGATATCATCAAAAACTAACTTTTCAATAGTTTGATTGATTAATTTCAAAGAGCCATTCTTTACCTTAGTTCTGAAATTTCCTACTTTTTTTGCTGTTTTATAATCAATAGGGATACTTTCCCCTTCCCAATAGGGAACAGTTATGCCTCCTCCTCTAAATGGTTCTACGTTGACACTAAACGATTTTTCATCTACGTTAAGAATTCGCCATTGTGAGCCTTTGAGAACAAAAATATTTCCTGAATCTCCAAAATCTCCTACAAATCTTTGATCCAGCGAGCCAATAATTTTTTTTCCTACACTATCAAAAACCTTGAATTTTAGAATATCTGGTATTGTAGATAAATTTTCAAAATAATATTTGAAAGCGCCACCTTTTTTCCTAAAACTCATTTTGATCCTGTCAAAAAATATCAAGTAATTAGAGTCAAGTAAATCTAAAACATTCACTAAATCTTCTAATTTTAAATTTCTAAAAGAGTAAGCTAGGATTATCACCTCAAAGGCCTTATCAACAGAAATCTCACCTAATTGCATAGTCATTCCCACCAGATGGTGGGCAAGCACATCTAGAGAACCATCATGAATTTTTTGTGGCTCAATAGAACCTTCTTTTATTAGTTGAAGTATTGCCTGAGCTTCAAACTCATCATCTGGATTGTTTGTAATAATCAAACCTTTAGCTGATTCATTTCTATTGTGTCTACTTCTACCAATTCTCTGTACTAGTTTTGAAACTTGTCTTGGAGAACCATAATGAATTACCAGTTCAACTGATCCAATATCTAACCCTAATTCAAGTGAAGAAGTACAAACTACAATTCCTCGTTTGCCTTTTCTTAGTGAAATCTCAGTATCTTCTCTTACTTCTTTTGACAATGAACCATGATGAAGTTCAATGTTAATGGAAGATTTTTCTTTCATAATAGAAGCTAAAAATTCTGCTTCTCCTCTGGTGTTGGTAAAAAGCAGTATTGGTGAATCTAGATCTAAATCTATTTACATATTCAATAATTTTATCAGCAACATCTGAAATAGTTCCATCTACGTATTTTACCTCTACATCATAATCTCTAACAGAGGAATCTCTAATTATTTCACATTTTCTTTTAGTTCCAACTAGAAATTTACTTGCCTCTTCAAAATTACCTACAGTAGCAGATAATCCAATTTTAGTAAGCGGGTAATTGGAATTTAATTGAAGTCTCTCAAGGCTTAATGAGAGTTGAGAACCTCTTTCACTCCCAAGTAATTCATGCACTTCATCGATGACAATCCACTCTAGATCGGATAATGCATTTAACATCTTAATTTGAGTGAGTAAAATGACTAGAGTTTCAGGAGTAGTTATTAGAATATCAGGTGGATTTTCAGTGATTTTCCGTCTAGCTCGTTGAGTGGTATCTCCATGTCTGATTTCTATTGAGAGATCCGTTGCTTTTGTGCATATTTGGTAATCCTCCTAAAGACATCTCTGTTTAGATGCTCGTAAAGGAGTAACGTAAAGCACCTTTAATTTTGCCAATTTTTTTTGAATTTTTCACTAGGGAAAAAATTGGGATTACAGAGCATTCGGTTTTTCCTGAACCAGTAGGTGCAATAACTAAACAATCTTTTTTCTGTAATATTATTGGTGAGGCTTTTTTTTGAATTTCTGTAAGATTGGTAAATCCCTGATTGCAAATAAGGAATAAAGATTTGAGTTAGGAATTTGATTCTTCGACTGTTTTTGATCGTGATTTTTCATAAACCATTACGCCAACTATACCAATTACAAATAAAATTACAGTTATTGCTGGAATAGCATCAAAGATTCCTGCCATACCTTAATTATTTTAGCGGTCATTAAAAATCTTCACTATATTCAGATAATCCAGAAGCGTCTATGATATATGAAAAAGAGTGATGGTTTAATAGCCAATTTACTTCTCCGTGATATTTTGATGAGTTTTTAGATAATTTAATTTTGATATGAGTGAAAAGATCTATCGCTTTTCTCATATTTTCCACATCTTTATCATCAATATTTCTAATCATATTGGTAATAACAATTGGAATATTATTATTAATTGCAATTAAAGATAGGTCATGTATGTATTTCATGAATAATAAATTTTTTTTGAATATAGATTTTTCAGTTTTGTACTCATAAGAAAATAAATCAGTTATGTTATCGATTACAATAAGTGAGAAATTTTCATGCTTAACATTTTTAATAGAATTTATCTGCTCAGATGTATTAGTTATTCTAGAAACAGTAATTTTATCTAAAATGTTAATCTCTAAATTTTGATTCTTTTGCATCTCAAGAATTCGTTCTGGGTCGGAATCCACCTGTTGTGTCTAGATAGAGAACCGTTCCACCATTTTTTATAACATTGATAGAAATTTGTAATAGTAACTGGGTTTTACCAGTTCCATTTGCACCATAAATATCAGTAATTACGCTGGATGGAATTCCTCCTGATAGAAATTCATCTAATTTTTGTAACCCTGTAGAAATCATTTAGTTAATTATAGAAAAACAGAGAAAAAATTTAAGGAATTTCATAAATTTGCAAAGAGGTAAGGCTTTTATTCGAGAAAACAGCGATGCCAAATTAAGTGAATAATTAGTGTCACAAAGTATCGCAAAAAGACCATTTAACCATGCTTCAAAAAAGCACAAAGAAGAAAGTTGTCGTTAGACTGAAAAATGAAGTGGAGTATAAAGGAAAGATGGATAATGTTGATTCATACATGAATCTGATCATGACTGATGCCGAAGAACACCATGATGGTAAAGTAATTGCAAACTATGGTAGAGTAATAGTTAGAGGTAATAACGTCTTATTTATCAAAATTGAAAATGAACTCTAGAATCTAGTGGTTCTCATGACTAGTAATTTTCTGTTTACATCAGAATCAGTAACTGAAGGACATCCAGATAAAATATGTGATCAGATTTCAGATGCTTTTTTAGATGAATATCTTCGACAAGATCCTGATTCAAGAGTGGCTGTGGAAACTCTTGTAACAACTGATTTTGTAGCTAGTAGCTGGCGAAGTAACTTCAAAAGCAGATTTTAATAAAAAAGCGCAAGAAGAACTAGTAAGAAAAATTATCAGAGAAATTGGTTACAACCATAAAGATTTGATGTTTGATACTGATACATGTGAAATAACATTAAGACTTCATGCTCAGAGTCCAGATATTAGTCAAGGTGTTACTGCGACAAAAGAAAAAGAACAAGGAGCAGGAGATCAAGGATTAATGTTTGGGTATGCAACAAATGAAACAAAAGAACTTATGCCAATGCCAATTCTACTTGCCCAACAACTTGCTCAAGAATTAGCTAAAGTTCGGAAAAATAATGTACTACCATGGGTTAGACCCGATGGAAAAACTCAAGTTTCTGTAAGATATGAAGATGACAAGCCAACAAAAATAGAAACAATCGTAATTTCAACCCAACACTCTCCAGAAGTTTCTCAAGAAGAAATTAAAAAAGAGATGATATCCAAAGTAATCAAACCAGTTTTAGGAAGTCTTTGGAATGATGATATAAAAATTCACATTAATCCCACAGGAAAATTTGTAATTGGAGGTCCACATGGGAGATGCTGGTCTGACAGGAAGAAAAATTATTGTTGATTCTTATGGTGGATTTGGAAGACATGGTGGAGGTGCTTTTTCCGGAAAAGATCCATCTAAAGTTGACAGATCAGCATGTTACATGTGTAGATATATCGCCAAAAATATTGTAGCAGCGGAATTAGCTGAAAGATGTGAAGTGCAATTAGCTTATGCTATTGGAGTTGCAGAACCTGTATCACTTTATGTTAATACTTTTGGAACAAGTAAAATCCCAGAAAAAGAGATTGAGGAACTAGTCAGAAAGAATTTTGACATGAAGCCTTCAGGGAATTATTTCACATTTGGATTTGAAAAGACCCATTTATAGAAAAACTGCTGCATACGGTCATTTTGGAAGAAATGAGCCTGAATTTAATTGGGAAAAAACTGACAAAGCAGATGTATTAAAGCAAGCTTCTGGACTCTAACAGTTCCCTTAATTGATTGAAAAGAGATCTTTGAAATATTTTTTAATTTTTTGTGATCTCCTTTAAAATCACCAATCAGAAGGTTAAGATCATCTACACCAAATTCGCTTTGAGGTTTTGATATTGCATCATGATAAGCAGATTCTAAACTAATTTTTTTAATTCTAGTTTGTGTTTTCCTCGAGAAAAGTTTGACATAATTTTGAAAAGAAATTAATTCAGAACCCACAAGATCAAGAGTTTGTTTCTTAAATTTTATGTCAGTTAGGGATTTAAATATTATTTTGGATACATCGTTAATGTAGATTGGTTGAATAGAATAATTTCCACTTCCAGGAATTTGAATTTCTCCTTTTTTGATATGTTTTTTTAGATATTTTGTGAATAGATCATCTTTCCCAACGATGTAAGATGGTCTAAAAATGGTGTAATTCAATTTAGATTCTATTATCAGCTTTTCTGCTTGATATTTTGAAATGAAATAACCAATCGAGCTTGATTTTGATACGCCTAAACCACTTGTATAAACAATTTTTTTTATTTTTGCTTTTTTACATAAATTAATTATTTTTTTAGTAAATTCTACATTAATTAGATTATAATTATTTTTAATGGATTGTTTCCCTATTCCAACTAAATGTATTAATCCATAAGAATTTTTAATTTTTGGAAGAATTATTTTTTCATCATAAGTTCTAGAAATAATTTTGGTTTCATTTTTAAATTTTTTAAAATTTTTCCTAGATATTGAAATTATTTTTATATTATTTTCAGAAAGATACTTTCTAACATTTTTAGCCACAAATCCACTTGCTCCAGTAACAACTATTTGGAAATCTTTTACCATCCTCATTCTTTAATAGTTTTGATTTTAAATATATTCCAAAAAAGCAAACAAGAATTAATACATCAGCATAAACATGGTTATCGTGGAAAAAGTAGATAAAAAAAAATTAAAAACGGGATTTACCACTGGCACTTCAGCTACAGCTGCAGCAAAAGCGGCATTATTATCAATAATTAATCAAACAAAAATTGAAAATATTGATGTTAAATTACCTAAAGGAAATTTTATTAAAATTCCAATTCACTTGTGCAAATTTGAAAAAAATAAAGCTCGATGTTCTGTAATAAAAGATGGAGGAGATGATCCAGATGTTACACATGGTGCCGAAATTGTAGTTGATTTATCCTTAACAGATAAAAAAAATGAAATTGAAATAGATGGAGGAGAAGGAGTTGGAATTGTTACTAAGCCAGGATTAGGTCTGGAAATAAACAAAGCTGCAATAAATCCAGTTCCAAAAAAAATGATTTATGAGAATTTAACAAAAGCTGCTGGTAATCTCTTAATAGAGAAAGGAATCAAAATTATAATTTCTGTTCCAAAAGGAAAAGAATTAGGTCCAAAAACAGACAATCCACGAATTGGAATATTACATGGAATTTCAATTTTAGGAACTAGTGGTATTGTTATCCCATTTTCAACTGCATCATATGCTGCCTCTATTAGACAGAATCTAGATGTAGCAATTGCAATGGGAAATGACACGGTAGTTCTTACAACTGGAGGGAGAAGTGAAGATTTTGCTAAAAAAATTATAGATTTACCAGACCATTGTTTTGTTCAAATGGGGGATTTTTCAGGATATACAATCCAACAATGCTCAAAGAAAAAAATCAAGAAGGCGTATGTTGTGGGATTTATTGGTAAATTAGCAAAGATGGCCGCAGGGGTAAAGCAAACTCATGTTAAGGGATCAAAGGTGGATATGAAATTTTTGTCGGAATTAGCAGGAAATTGTGGGGCAAATGAAATAATAATTAAAAAAATTCTGAAAGCAAATACTGCAAGACATGTTTCAGAAATAATTAAAGAAAATAAGATAATGGGATTTTTCGAGCAAATTTGTGATCAAACCTATATGCAAATGAAAAAACATTCAGAAGAAAAGATTTCTCTAGATGTAATATTGTTTGATTTTGAGGGAAATATACTTGCAAAAAAATCATAGTAGTAAGGTATTTTATTAATTTTAGAACGCTTTTAGTGTGGAAAAAGTTTCGGTTCTTGCAATTACTAAAAATGGAATAGATATTGGAGCCAGATTAAAAGAAATTTTTCCTAGTTGGAATGTGTATGCTCCATCAAAATTTTCAAATGATAAGGAAATAAATTGGTATTCTGAGCCTACATCGGAAAAAATTATTGAGTTATTTAAAAATAGTAATGCACTAATTTGCTTATTTTCATTAGGAGCAGTGATTAGATTAATAGCTCCACATTTGAAAGATAAGAAAAATGATCCTGCTGTTATTGTAATTGATGATAAAATTAATTTTGTAATCAGCGTATTATCAGGTCATTTAGGTGGTGCAAATGAACTAACACAAACTATTGCTGAAAAATTGAAATCAAAAGCTGTAATTACTACAGCCGCAGATGTAAACAAGACTATTGCTGTAGATCTTATAGGAAGAGATTTGGGATGGAGAATTGATGATGATTCCACAGTTACTAAAATAAGTGCACACATGGTAAATGAAGAAAAGATTGGAGTGTATCAAGATATAGGAAATCCAAATTGGTTTAAAGAATTACCAAAAAATGTAAAAATTTATAGAAGTTTGGAGGATTTGAAAAATTCGCATTCTAAAGGGCATTTAATAATTTCGGATCGGATCATAAATGGGAATTTTCTCGAGAATTCAGTGATTTATCGTCCACCTAGTTTAGTAATAGGAATTGGTCTGCATTGGGATACAACAAAACAAACCATCGAGAATGGTATTGATATTTGCCTAAAAAAATACAATCTAAGTCTAAAATCTATTGCAAAATTAGTTTCCATAAAGAAACCAAAAGATGTTCAAGGTTTAGTTGATGTTGGAAAAGAAATGGGAATTCCAGTTGAATATGTAGAAAGAGAAGAATTGGCGGAAGTTTCAGCACCAAATCCCTCTGAGACAGTTAAAGCATTTGAGGGCACTTCAAGTGTATCAGAGGCTGCTGCAATCAAAGCCTCTGGAGGAAAATTAATTGTGGAAAAGCAAAAATTCCCGCCTAATTTGACCATAGCAATAGCGAGGATTTTAGATTGAAACGAGGCTTATTACTAATAGATAGAGGGAGTAGAGAAAGAGAAGCATCTGAAGAATTAGAAGTCATATGCGCCGGGATTAAGGCTAAAGGAGACTATACTTTTACTGATTATTGTTTTCTTGAAGTCGAGCCCCCATTTATCGAAGATGGTATACAAAAGTCATTGAAACAAGATATAGAGTTTCTTACCATTGTGCCATATTTTCTCTATCCTGGAAAAAAAGTAAAACTAGCAGTTTCTAATGTAATGAAATTTCAGAAAGATACTGATGTAAAATTTGTTGTGACAAAACCAATGAGTATGCATAAAACTCTAATCAATCTTGTTGAAAATAGAATATCGACCTCTTTAGTTGAGAATAAAATCACAAATTCAAAAAAAGATATTGATGTTTTAATAATTGGTCATGGTAGTAAGGATCCAAATGCACAAATGTCCATAAATTATGTTGTAGATGGATTAAAAGAAAAATATAGAAAGGTGAGTCGATGTTTCTTGGAAATAGAACAACCAGATATTTTTGAAGGAATAAAAAGTTGCGAAAAAGATAATCCAGAAGTTCTTGTAATTGTTTTTTATTTTTTGCATGAAGGAGCCCATGTTAAAACAGACATTAATAATGATCTTAAACCAGCACTTGAAAAATCAAATTTGAAAAAAGTATGCATCACTAAACATTTGGGAACAGATGAGAAAATGATTGATCTGATAGTTGAAAGGGCAAAAGAGGTTGAAAATGCAAACTGAAAAAGGTCAATCAATAGAAGATGCAAGTATGGAAATGATTGAAAATGAAATTGGAAATCATGATTATAATGAAAAAGAATGGCCAATCGTTAGGCGAATAATTCATTCAACAGCTGATGTTTGATTTTGCGAGTAAAAATAAAATAATTTTTTCCAAAAATGCAATTGAAAGTGGAATTAAAGCACTCAAAAATGGTTGCAGTATAGTGGTTGACGTAAATGGGGTTATTGGAGGAATGAATAAACAAAATCCCAAAGATTTCAAAAATAAGATAATTTGCAATATTTCGAGCTCTGAAATTATGGAATTAGCTAAAAAACAAGGAAAAACACGTTCTCAGGTGTCAATGAGAGTTGCTTCTGATGATATTGAGGGTGGGATAGTCGTAATAGGAAATGCCCCGACTGCACTTTTAGAGGTAATTCAGATGATAAAGGAAAATCTAGTAAAACCAGCATTGATTATCGGTATTCCAGTAGGGTTCATTTCTTCACCCGAATCAAAAGAGGAACTTTCTCATATTACAGAAGTTCCATTTATTACAAATATCGGAAGAAAAGGAGGTAGCTCTTCAGCTTCTGCAATTGTTAATGCACTCTATAAACTTCTTAGAGCAGATCTAACGTCTTGATGATTTAATACAATTTTTTACCAAAATTTTAGCATAATCCGAACTATCGAAATACAAATGTCCATAAGAAGCTAGAGTGTTATATTGAATCATACCATCAAATTGATTTTTTATTCCTTCACCAATTTTTAATTCATAAGCAAATTTTGAATCAGAAGATACAGACTCTAGTTTAGAGTAGTGAAATTCATGACCTTGAATTGTATGCTTTTTATCAGATATGATATTTTTTGAAATTATTTTTCCTTGTGTATAATTTAATTTCATTTTTTTTGTCATTTTTGTTTCTGCATCAAAAATACCAACCATTTTGTTTGTTTTTTTACCATAATCAATAGATTTTGTTAGATACATTAGTCCTCCACATTCAGCATAAATTGGGACATTGTCTTCTGATAATTGTTTAATTTTTTTTCTCATCCACTGATTTTTCTCTAAAGCTTTTCCAAGAATTTCAGGGAATCCTCCCCCAATGTAAATTCCATCAAATCTTGGTAGTTTTTTATCTTTAATTGGACTAAAAAATTTAAGACTTGCTCCTTCTCGTTTTAGTGCTTCTAAATTATCACGATAATAGAAATTGAAAGAGCTGTCAAGGGCAACTGCAATTGTGGTTTTTGGTTTTTGGTTAAGTTTTTTGTCTGGAAACTTTAGAGTGATAGGAGTTTGTATAATTTGAAGAATTTTTTCAATGTCTAATGAATCAGAGATAATTTTTGATGTTTGTTTAATTTTTTGATTAAGAGCGGAATCTTCCTTTGTGGGTATTAATCCCAGATGTCTTGAGGGTAAATCAAGATCAGGATTTTTTTGGATTACTCCAACTACGGGTAATTTTGTCTTTTCTATTGCTTGTCTACACAGAATCTCATGTTTTTTACTTCCAATTTTATTTAGAATAATTCCTTTTATTCGTGAATTATTATGAAATTTAAGAAAACCTAAAGCCGTTGCAGCAACAGACCTGGCTGCTTTACTTGCGTCTATTACCAAAATGGTTGGAGATTTTGTTATTGAAGCAACATGATGAGTGCTTGCAAAATTGGAATCACCACCAAATCCATCATAATATCCCATTACTCCCTCAATAATTGAGATATCTGATTTTGAATTTGAAACAAAGCTTTCCAAAAGATGATTTTTGCCCATCAACCAAACATCAAGATTAAAGGTATCTTTTTTTGCAATTGAGGATAGATAGCTGGGATCAATATAATCAGGACCAACTTTAAAGGGTTGTACAGAAAACCCTTTTTTTTGAAATGCATGAATAATGGCACATGTAATTGATGTTTTTCCTACTCCGCTAGAGGTACCTGCTAAAACAAGTCTTGGAATTTTCAATTTGAATGTGTAAATGTATTTTTTTATTTAAATGATGCATTTGAAAAAATCTGAATGTTTTTACTGTGAGAAGTGAGAAAGATACTATGAGTGAATCAGGTCTAATAATTGTGTATACTGGAAAAGGTAAAGGAAAAACTACTGCTGCATTAGGAATTGCATTAAGAGCAACAGGTTATGATAAAAAAATTTGTATGATTCAATTCATTAAAGGTTCATGGCATTATGGCGAGATGATTTCTTCAAAGAGATTAGAGCCGGAATTTGAAATGGTTGCTGTTGGAAAAGGATTTGTTGGAATAATTGACGATAAGACTCCTATAGAAGAACATAAGGAAGTAGCAAGTGAAGCAATTAAAATAAGTACCACTAAGATTCAATCTGGAAATTATGATATAGTAATTTTAGATGAAATTAATTATGCTATAAATTTGGGTTTGGTAGAGTTGGAAGAAGTTTTGAATTTAATTAAATCTAAACCTTCTACTTTAGATCTTGTTTTAACTGGAAATTATGCAAAAGATGAGATAATTGAATTAGCAGATTTAGTAACAGAGATGAAGGAAATTAAACATCCATTTCAGCAAGGGAAAAAAGCCAAAAAAGGGATTGATTTCTAGCTAGGAACATTAAATTACGCATAATAAATTGCAAGAAGAAATGTCTACAGAAATTCAAGAGATGCCAGAACAAGGTGAGATTGTCCTTGCTACAGTAACTAAAGTGATGGATCATGGTGCCTATGTAACGTTAGATGAGTATGATGAGATTCAAGGATTTTTGCATATTTCAGAGATTGCACCAGGATGGATTAGATCAATTAACAGATTCGTAAAAGAAAATGAGAAAAAAGTTCTGCTTGTAAAAAAGATTAATCTGAAAAGAAGAGATATTGATCTTTCATTAAAGCAGGTATCAAAGGATCAAAAAAAGCGTAAACTAAAAGAAGTGAAAAAATTTGAAAAAGGAAAAACTCTATTAAAAAATGTTCAAGATAAAACAAATCTTTCAGATAATGAAATTGAAAAATTAGAAGATGATATTTATTCTAAATTTGATTCAGTTTATGATGCTTTTATTGAAATTGGAAGGAATGGAATAGATTCTATTAAAGAATTGAAACTTTCTAAAAAAACAGCTAGTGTTATTGAAGAAATATGTTCTAAAATCAAATTGCCATCAGTTGAGATCAGAGGGATTATGGAAATCACAAACAGCACATCAAATGGAGTAGAAATTATTAAAAAAGTTCTTTTAGATGTTCTAAAAAAAGATCCTTCGATAGATATTACTTATTTGGGAGCCCCTAGATATCGTCTTTCTATTACTTCGCAGGATTTCAAGTCAGCAGAAAAAAAAATGAAACCTATACTACAAGAGGTTCAGCAAAATATAGAAAAAAAGAAAGGTGGATTCAAATTTACAAGAGAAGATTCAAAGAAGACCAGAGAGAATTAAATTGCGATTTTTATTAAGAAGGTGTCCAAAAGACTATCATTACACGCTCAAAGAAAGATGTCCTTTATGTAAAGAAGAAACAGTTTCTGCTCATCCAGCTAAATTTTCGCCTGATGATAAGTATATGAAATACAGATTAGCTGAGCGTTATAATCAATAAAAAATAATTTTTACCCATATTATGGTGCGTATCTGCCTTCTAGTTTAGATTCAGCAATCACATGATTTTTCATCGCTTCTTCTAGTTGAGATTTTGTAGATCCCTCATCAAGACTCAATTGATTATCTAATGCATACAATTTGAAAAGATACGTATGTTCTTTGTCTGGTGGTGCAGGTCCTCCATAGGCAATTTCTCCAAAATCTGTTTTTCCTTGAATGGAATTTGAAGGTACTGAGTTTTCTTTGATTTCATTAGTACTTGGGTCTATGTTCCAAACAACCCAATGAACCCATACTTTTCCTACAGCCCCCATTGCATCAGGATCATCCATGATGAGTGCCAATGATTTGGAATCTGCTGGTACATCGTTAATTATTAGTGTAGGATTTACGTTATCTTTCTTATATCCATACTTTCGAGGAATTTCGCCTCCATTTTGAAATACATTACTCTCTATTTTCATATACATTTCTTTAATTCATATTGTTCCAGTTAAATTTTACTAAGACTCTAGCACCATTTTATCGTTGGAAAATGAAATAATTGATCCTCCATTTTTTTTAATTTCTTTTTTTAATTCTTTATCCATTGTTCCAATAATTCCGCCATTATTTTTTACGTGATTAATTAATTCTTTATCGGCAAATTTACCATAAATTGGAATAATTTTAAAATTTTTAATAAAGTTTAGAGTTTCAAGAATATCTTGTTTTTTTTTAATGTCATTTTTCAAATTAAATAATTCGTTTTCCACTACTTTTGGAACTACATAGGTAATTGATCCAATTTCAACATCAATTTTATCAATATTTTTGATTCTTTTTGTAGCTAAATGAATTAGAAAGTTTGTATCACAGATAACTTCAACCAACTACTCCGGCTCCAATTAATCTCCACCTATCAGAGATTCGTCTACTAATAGCCACATTTTCATTCTCAAATATACAAGCGGGTCTTCTGAGTTCAATCTCAACACTTTTTGATTTTATTTTGGATACTTTCCCTAGAATTGGAGCGGTTCCAATGTTTAATCTTAAAAGTTCATCCTTTTGTATTGGAAGTACTTTGGTATCCCCAGCTATTCCAACTGCAGAATCAAAGAGATTTACTTCAAGTTTGATGTTATTTGAATTTTCTGGGAGAGTTCCAGGTTTTCCAATTACTGATCCAATAAAGGAATCACTTCTTGTCATTGTTGGATCTAGTTTAGTGCCAATTGCTACTAGACCTCCTGGTTTAACTGAATCTACAATTCCAGCAGCAGTACCCAATGAGGTAATTTCTGTGTGTAGTGGCTCATATGTTTTCTTTTTTTCATTCAACACGCCTGGTTTAATTTCAATTTCATCACCTACGTTAAAAATTCCTTGAGTAAGACTTCCCCCGATTATTCCACCTTTGATGTTTTTTAATTTGGTGCCAGGTTTGTTAACATCAAAGGATCTTAACACATGCATTATTGGATCTTTAGATTCATCTCTATCAGGTGTTTTGATGGTTGATTCGATAGATCCAATTAATGCATCAATGTTTAATCCAGATTGGGCTGAAATTGGGATTATCGGAGCTTTTGCTGCATGTGTTCCTTTAACAAATTTAGTGATATCCTGATAATTTGAAATAGCATCTTTGTATGAGACTAAATCTACTTTATTTTGGACTATTACAATTTGTTGGATATTGAGTGTTTGAAGTGCCAAAAGATGTTCTTTAGTTTGAGGTTTGGGTACTTTTTCATTTGAAGCTACTAACAATAAGGCTCCATCCATTAATGCTGAGCCTGAGAGCATGTTTGCCATTAGACTTTCATGGCCTGGACTATCTACAAAACTTACAACCCTAGATAATTCACTGTCTTTTCCACAGTTATTACATTTGGGGGTTGTAGAATATCCCAAAGGTTCTTCACAGTCAGCACATTTGTAAAATGCGGCATCTGAATATCCTACACGGATTGTAATTCCGCGTTTTAATTCTTGGCTATGAACACTAGTCCAAGATCCAGTTAAAGCCTGAATTAGAGTTGTTTTACCGTGATCTACATGACCAGCAGTTCCAATGTTTATGCATGGTTGATATCCATATTTTTTAATGTACCAGTCAGGAAGTGTCTCTCGCCAATGCATGAGTCAAAATGTAGAACCGGTATATGTTAAGTTATTCTTTTTTTTCTTCGGATTTTTCAGTTGTTTCCTCAGGAGCTTCAACTGGAAGTTCTCCATCGTACTTGCAGTTTAGTTGATAAATTTCTTCAGAGATAATATTTCCTCTCATAAGCTTTCTTACTCTTTGTCCAATTTCTGCATCTTGTAATCCAACACCCTTTGTGAGAAGAACTCTTTTTCTTGCTGCACCATGAATGTCACTTCTCATTGGAACTCCAGATTTGTCACTACCGCCAGTGATTTTTAATTTTCCTTTTAATCCCACAATGGCAGCATCTGTTTCATTACCAATTTGTAAACCTAGCAATGGATTACCATCATTATCTTTCAATTCTTTAGTTACAGATTTTCCTTTAATGTCTGATACTGTAAGTTTGAAGTTTGTCAATTATTCGAAAACCAAGTTGAACGACTAATTAACCTTTGGACATTATTTTTAAATTATGATTTCTTATCATGTGTATGGACAAAGAAATCAGATGCCCTAAATGTGATAATAAGATGGTAGATATGCAAGCATGTCATATGTTTTGTCCGAAATGTGGATCTCATTTGGATTGCTCAGATAAAGGAAGTTTTTGGTAATTAAAAACCAGGTCTGTCTGGAATATAATCAGAGGACATGTTGATGGCTTGTTCCTTCATAATTTCAAGATAGGTATCATAATCAGCTTCAAAGTTGCAATGAGGACACGTTACTTTGGTTACTGCCTCGTTCAAGATCGCTACTTTTTCACATTCGGGACAACGTGCATCCATGTAATCAATAAGTGATTAAGATATTTAATCATAATTAGCCAATTTAGTTTAGGCGGAGTTAGTTTAGTCTGGTATGACGTCAGCTTCCCAAGCTGAAGGCCGCGGGTTCAAATCCCGCACTCCGCATTTTTATAATTCTCTAATTGCTTGTTCAATAATTCCTCTATCTTCTGCTTTTGGAGCAAATTTCAGGTAACTTTTCAGATCTCTTTTGCTTCTGAATTCTTTTTTTGTTTTTCTCTAAGATATGCACGATTTTTGTAAATTCTTGCTGATCTTTTAGGATTGATTTCTATGGCTTTTGTGTAGCATGATTCAGCCTTTTCAAACTGGTTTGATTTCAAATAGAAATTACCTAGTCCATTATACGATAGAAAGTTATCATTGTTAAGGTCTATACTTTTTTGATAATATTTTATACAATCTTCTGAATTTTGTGCATTTAGTATTCCGCCTAACAAATGTAATGCGGTAGAATTATTATTGTCTAATTCAATAGCTTTCTTTAAAAATTCTAAAGCATTTGAGGTATTTTTTTGTATATTAAATTTTTCAGAAATAAAACATAAACGATTAGATTCTTCGCCTGAATTTTTTTCAATGTTTAAAGACGAGACAATATCTTTAGGAGCTAAAATTATCAATAATCGTCCATCCTCAGACCATTCTTTATCAAATATTCCTTGAGGAATAGCACCTTCTTGTTGTTCTCCTTCTTTAGTTCCTTTTTGTATATAGTGAAGAATTGTATTTTCTGTATCATCATAGCCAGAAATTACCGAGGCGTGTTGAGTGATTTCAGGAATTCCAGGTAAAATTACGATAGGAGGTATGCCACTATCTATTATTTTTTTTAATTCAGATATTGAAGAATGGAGTATTTTACATATCAAACCATTTCGTTCGGCTAGTTCAATTCCTTCTATTAAGATACTACCAACATTGTTTGGGTATTGTTTTGAAATTTCTAAGGCTTCTTCTATTGGAAGATCAACATTCCAATATTTGGATACAACATTAATTGGTAAAGGTAGACAAATATTTTCTTCTTGAATCAAAGGTAGTAAAAGTTCATGATTTGAGGACTCCAACAAGTAAAATAAATTCTGAGAGTTATTAAAACTAATCAGAGAAAACAAAATTTAAGGATAAGATCTTTACCATCTGAAGTCATTTCAGGATGAAATTGTGTTCCAAAAATAAATTTTCCATTATATTGAATTAATTCATGTTTGCAATTTTTTGAACTAGCTATTGAGATTAATAAATTAGGAAGTTTTGAAATTTCAAATCCATGACTTTCAAAAACTTTTATTTTTTCATTAGCCAGTACATTTTTTCTGTGAATAGAAACTTCTTCATTACCTTTTTGAGAAATTTCCGATCTTCTTATAGTACCTCCTAAGGTAAGAGATAAAATTTCGGCCCCATAGCAAATACCTAATAATTTTTTATTATTTTGGATACTGTGTTTTATTATTTTAGAGTTAATTTGGTTAATTTGTTTTTCATTCTTTCGACGCCCTGAAAGAATAAAAGAATCATACTTTTCTAATGATTTTATTTGTAATTCATATGGCGATAATTTTTCAAATAAAATTTTTTTTTCCTTTAGAAAATCAATCAAATTTTGTGTGTAAATAGAACCATTATCAACAATTAGTAGCAATAAGAAAAAGGAAATTTATTGTTAATTTAGGTTTTCAGTTATAATATGCAGTTTTTTGTATTTGATATCGATGTCACATTTCTATTTTCAGGATATAGATACTAAGCACCTACCTCAACGGAAATATAATGTAATTCTGGTATGTCATCTTTAACAATTATTGTACCAATATTGAATGTATTTTCCTCTTCCCACATGAATACTCTTTCACTTCTCCTGAGACCAAAATCGTTTATGAATTCTGATAAGAATTCTTCAGTGTCTTCAAGTTCTTTTTCAGTAAAGAAGAACATTTCTCCTTCCCTAAATGAAAGTGGGACTTGTATCGTAGTAGGTTCTGAGATTTCGATTCCTTCATTTTCAAATATGGATCTTATAACATCAATTCTATCCTGTCTCTCTAATTCTACAAAAGTTGGATCCGATGAAGATGTTGAGTCAGCTCCGGATACTTTTTGTAAGAAGGCCTCAAATGCTTCTTCCTGAGTAGACCCCAAACCTACATAGTATTCTCCCGTAAATGCTGCACCCACAGCTGCAATTGTACCGAGCTGGGCTACGACTCCACCTGCTCCTGCCGTATAAACAGGAATAAAGTAAACATCATACGCACCTACTCTATATAGAATATTATCACCAATTCTAGGATTTCTTAAAAGTGTCTTTAATTGAGCAAATTCAGGATCTCTATCTAATGCTTCGCTGACAGCAGTAGGACCAATTAACTTTGTAGTTGAGTTTAGTGGAACTTCATAGAATTGTAAGTTTCCTAAGTTTGTAAGATCATTTTCAACGATCATATAACCTGCAAGATTTCTTCCTTGAGATCCTCTTAATTCTAGAGAAAGTAAACCTATGAATTCGGTTGTTTCAAATCCAGGTGGTTTAGCTTCAATATAGTAAGTGTCCAAACCAATTGGAATTTCATAAAATTCATTTGCTTGAATAAATGTCTCAACATCAGTTACGTGATAAATGTTATACATTTCAGTCTTCCAATTAAATAGTTCAGCCGGATATCGTATTTGTTCTTCAAGCCAATCTGGGATTGGAATAAACTTTTCAGAGTATTGCTCTAAGAACATTTCAGTAAAAAAGTCATCACCAGTTTTCAATAATTGAATATCACCATCTTGTGTGTCAACCAACGCATAACCTACTAATCGCAAGTAAGGATTTCCTACGGACCATGGTACATCACTTGTATCAAATCCTATAATTAATGGAACTAACCAATATGTTTTATCACCATCAGTTACAGGGAGAGAATCCAGTTCTTTTCCAAATAGGTCATACAAAAAATAAGGATATAGAAGTTCCATTCTATCATGCACATCTTTGTATCTCATAATATGAACAGATTCTGTGGGAAATGAAAGAAGGAAATTTGGTTCAAAAATCCAACTTAGTGGTGGTGATACATCTAATCCTCCATCACCATCATAGAATATTCCTCCTAATTCAGCGCTGACATCTCCTCTAGAATTTGGATATGCTGACCAGGTTTGCTCAAAAAGACCTCCTTCACCATAATAGATTTCTCTCTGAGTGAAAAATTCACCACTGTCTACAATTTGACCTTCTGTGGCATCAAGTGTTAGAAATCCATTTGGAACGTGAGTGTAAACTAAGTGTTCATTATACCATCTATTTTCATTTGCTACAGTTGATGGCAAAATTGGTTTCATAGAAGCAGTCCAATACAATTTGTTATCAAAACGGAGAATATCATTATCTTCAAAGTCTACATATGGTATCAAACCAATTTCAGGCTTTAATTTTGCAAAAGCTGCCTGCCAATCCCAAATTCTAATTACATCTAAAACATCACTATTTTGTCCAATGTAATTTTTTATGTTATTTGGAGAAATATTTTCGAGTCTAACATCATGTTCATTTTCTTTTATGTTGTCCAGTTCTCCAAGATATCGATTAACACCAATTTGCTGAGCAGTGTATGGTCCCAAATATTCAATTTTTTTAGAATCTGCAATACTGTTATTTACTGAAATAACAGCTACTACTATAATCACAATTACTAAAATTGTAAAAATTCTAATGTAAACATCTCTTTTGAACATATGAGTAAGAACTTTAGATCTTATTCTGTCTGCCAACGAAAAAGCTAAAAATGCAAATCCAACTATTAGAACTCCACCTATAACATATCTTGAATTATAATCTATCTGATCTGTGAAAAATAGATTAAAGCCTACCCAAATAATTCCTATTCCTAAAATAGATTCTATAATGGAAACATAATTCAGATATCTAGGTTTTCCATTATTAGAGTCCTGAATGAATGAAGTAACTACATTTATTATTTTATGAACTCCAACATACAATACTAAACGAAGACCAATTGCCGCTAATACAGAAGGAATTAAAATTACCAAAGCTGGGATCATTGAAACGACTTGGTCTGTTGCATAGTTAGAATTAGTATCTGGTGTCACAAATGGTAAAGAAAATAGCGCAGGTAAGTTTTCAATACCTAAAGAATTTCCATCAAGAAAAGATACTGCTGCAAATCCGAACATTGTATTTACGAAAAATGCGCCAAAAAGTAAAATTTTTGTGATCTGCCATATTACAAATTGAGGTGTACTTAGCTTGAAATCCTTAAAGCTAGAGATATTATTTGATATTGATTGTTGTGGTCCTTGAGCAATGAACCCAATACCAGTTTTAATTGCATACCAAAAGATTGAAGATCTTGATATAATATTTACTCGTACAAGTGCAATAGCTGAAAGAATTAAAGTTGATACTAGAGAATAGTACAGAGGTTTGGTGAATTGTTCTCCAAATTCAGTAAAATTCATTGAAAGTATTACTCCCTGATTTCCGATTATGGCAACAATTGAAATTACAATTAATGCAACAATCCCTAAACGGATGTATTTCCCAGCATCAGGAGGCGGAGTTTGTTTATCAGTAGTAGCACTATACAAAATCAAATTTTGTTGTGGTTTGGCAAATTAATGTCTTACCAGAATAAGGAGAATTTAATCGGGGGGGGAAATCTATGTTATAGAAATAAAAGATCAAATTTTTAACAATAATTTACTGTTTCTAAAGAATTTTAAGAAATTGTTGCTAAATTTTTACAAATCATATATACTGCAGCATAAGTTGGCACTGTGGTATTTTCATCATAATAAGGACCAAATTGTTTATTTTTTAATTTAAATTTTATCGGACAATTAGCTGTTATTTCAATAGTATTTTCACTTAGAAAAGATGACTCAGAATAAGGTTCAAATTTTTGGAGATCTTTACATAAAACTTTGGTTAGCCCGCTTTTACTGTTTAGCGAGCCGGGAAGTCTAAAAATTCTATGAATGTCCATAGTGACATTGGGATCTATCTGGGAACCAATTATTGGGGATATATCTTTTAATTTTTTTTGAAAATTTGAATATCCCATAGTAATTAATTCTGAAATTATTTTTGATCGTTTTGATTTAGAATTAAAGACTTCTTTTGAAAATCTTCCTCTCCAACCTTTTTCTTCAAATTCTGGAAATAATGATCTATTGGGTCTTAATTTCTTCATTCCAAATGTTTCAGGTATTACGCCTCTAAACATTATATAATCTACTAATTCTGATCTTTCTCTTGAGCCAAGCTCCTGAAATTGTGAATTATAAACATAAACATGAAATCCCTCATTTCCAGAAAAATATACATGAATGTTATTTTTTTCCACAGCTAAATCATCAATTAAAATATTTGATAATTTAACAACCTCTTTTTTTGATCCATCCATACAATTTTTGCATGGTAAGGATTTTGTTTCTAGTTTTGTAGAATTACATTTTGGGCAATGATTATTTGAACTTGATACTTGATTACATTCATTACATTTAGTAACACTATGATTTTGTCTACAGTCTAAATGAAGATCTTTAGCATCAATATCAAAAATAAGATCAGCTTCTTTCCAATCTTTTTCATTCATGGCTAAATTAGGAAATGAGTAATAAGCATTAGAACAGTAAACGTCAGAGGGAGTATTTTGCATAAGTAGTAGATGTAATTCTTTGTTGTTTTTTAAGGAAATGTGTCTTGTCATACCGGAATTAAATTTTTGAAATCCAAATTCACGTTCTGATGTTCTTTCAGGAACATGAATGAGATCAAAATGATCAAAATAGTATTTTTTGAAGGATTCTTCTAAAAATTTAATTTCTTTTTCTTGCATTTACTTTCTTTTTTTTCCAAATTGGAGAGGGTTTAAGATATTATCACATTCAGGAATAGCAAAACAAAGGTTTTGTGTTTTTAGTTTTTCACAGGATGGACATGAATATTGAGTACCACTTCCTGAGGTTCCTGCCAAGTGATTTAGCTGATATAATGTAACTCTCTCATTGTAATCTGGAGCATTTTTGAATAATGGTGCTATTTGCTCAATGGACTGATTTCTTGATAACAAAAATGTTGCCAACATGAACCTTCCAGAATGAGGAAGATTTTCACCTTTTTCCAAAATTTCAATAGCATGTTTAATGCAAGGTGGATATTCGCCCGTAGTAACAGTATAGGTTACAAATTTTTTAGATAGTGAGATTAATTGGTTTACTGGTTCTTCAAATCCTGAAATCATAGAAGGAGTTTTTGCGTTAAATATTTTTGAACTAATATAATTACTCAATTCTTTTCGAATTAACCTGACAGTTTCATGCGGAGTAAGAAAAACAAGTCCATTTCCAACATGTCGGTTAATTAATTTCCATTCTCGTTCATGAAAATTAATAGAATGTTTTAGATAATTTGAAATTGGAATTACAAAGTAATCGTCTTGTTTTTTTATTTGAATTGAGAATAAATCATCAATAATTCTTATAGCTAGTTCTTTTTTTGACTCGTCAGTAATATTTGCAAGATCTTTCTCTAGATATTTCTCGGCACGTCTTGCTTCTGCTAAAGCAAATCTTTTGATCAATGTATTCATCCCTGTTAATTTTAGTAAGACTATTGCTAAAAGAAATGAAAAAACTTCTCTTTCTAAGACATAATCTTTTGAGGCTTCTCCCCCTATTAGATCTGATTTGTAGATTTTTCCATCAGCAGAAACTTGAACTCTATTGAAGGCTTTTTCTAATGATATTTTTAGATCTGGATCAATTCCAAATTGTTGAAGTGTGAATCCTTTATCTTTTAGATATTGACCTGCATCTGCTAAAAAGGGATATTTTGCAATTTCATCTTTTCCTAGGGTTATCACAAATAATGATTAATGATATTGACTTAAAAATCTGATTTTCATTTGATGTCAATTGGTGATTTAAATTATGTTTATATGAAATCATCAAACATGCAGATCGGTTGCCATGTATCGATTTCAGGTTCAATAGACAAGGCAGTAGATAATGCCGTTGAAAGAAAATGCTCAGCTTTTCAGATTTTTACTAGAAATCCAAGAGGATGGCATGCAAAGGAACTGGTAGATTTAGACATTAAAAATTTCAAGGAGAAACTAATTGCAAATAAAATTGACAGGTATGCAACTTGTGCGCATATGCCATATTTACCAAATCTTTCGTCCCCTAAAGAAGACGGATTTGAAAAATCAGTGAATTCATTAATTGAAGAAGTTGAAAGATGTGGGAAATTAGGAATACCATACCTTGTGACTCATCTTGGAAGTCATTTGGGTACAGGTGAAGAAGCAGGCATGAAGAGACTCATAAAAGGATTAACAAAAGCTGGTCAAGTAAAAAATGATGTAATGATTTTATTGGAGAATACAGCTGGGCAAAAAAATTCTGTAGGATCAGACTTTGCACAACTTGGTGAAATTTTTAGACAATTAAAACCTGCAAAGAAATTTGGTATTTGCTTAGATACATGTCATGCATTTGTTTCTGGTTATGATTTAAGAACCGAAAAAGATGTCAAAGAGACATTTAACGAATTTGAAAGGCATGTTGGAATGGAAAATCTAAAAATTTTACATCTTAATGACGCTAAGGGAGAAATAGGTTGTAATTTAGATAGACATTATCATATTGGTTTAGGAAATATTGGGAAAGAAGGAATGACTGCAATAATTAAATTGATAACAAAGAAAAAAATTCCCATTGTGCTAGAAACTCCAATTGATGATACTAGAGATGATTTTGAAAATGTTGAAATTGTAAAGGGGTTAGCATAAAAAATATTTAAAAAAATAGGAGAAATGATAAAATGAATTATGAAGATGTAATGAAATTAGCACTTGAACGTGGATTTTATTTTCCAAGTTGTGAGATTTATGCCGATGCACAAGCTGGATTTTGGGAATATGGTCCATCCGGTGTAGGATTGAAAAATAAATTTCTTGAGTTATGGAGAAGGGAATTGATCAGAAGAGATGGAATGCTTGAGATAGATGGTTCACAAATAATGTCAAAATCAGTTTTTGAGGCATCTGGACATTTAGGGAATTTTGCAGATCCTATCATAAAATGTACAAAGTGTAAAGCAACTTTTAGAGCAGATAGAACTATAGCTGAAGCTTCAAAAATAGAGATTCCTGAAAGTGCAGATTTAGTGGAATTTGATAATGCAATTAAAGAAAATGGCATTAAATGTCCAAAATGCAAGGGTGTTTTTGAGAATACTAAGAAATTTAACATGATGTTTAAGGTAGGAATAGGTCCAGAAGAAGAGACAGCTTACCTAAGACCCGAAACATGTCAATCTATTTTTGTTGATTTTCCAAGATTGTTTAAAATAATGCGTGGGAAATTGCCTCTTGGAATTGCTCAAGTTGGTAAAAGTTTTAGAAACGAAATAGCTCCAAGACAGAGTTTACTTCGACTACGTGAATTTTATCAAGCAGAGATTGAAGTATTTTGTAATCCAAAAAAATTACATGAAATGGAAAAATTTTCAGAGATTCAAGATACCATAATAAGAGTTCAAACTGATTCTGAACCTGTTTCTATGACCTGCAAAGAAGCTGTAGAATCAGGAGTAATTCCAAATAGATTTGTTGCATACTATTTAGGAATTTTAACTGAGTTTTATGAAAAAACAGGAATTGATATTTCAAAAAGTAGATTTAGAAAACTTGGTGCAAAAGAAAAAGCGTTTTACGCAGAAGTTGCTTTTGATTTTGAAGTTGAAACAACTATTGGTTGGTTAGAATTAGTTGCATGTAATTATAGATCAGATTACGATCTTTCCAGTCATGCTAAAAAAAGTAAAGAGAAATTTGAAGTGATGGATAATGATGAAAAAATTTTACCTCACATATTTGAAATTTCGATGGGAATTGATCGAAGTTTGTATACTATCTTAGAACATTGTTTAAGAGATGATAAAGAAAATAAAAGAACAGTTTTGTCTCTTAAACCCTATCTTTCTCCAATTCATGTAGGAGTTTTGTCTCTAGTAAAAAAAGATGGGTTAAAAGAAAAAACAGATGAAATTTATCTTCAGCTGAAGAGAAAATTTGATGCTTTTTTGGATCATTCCGGTGCAATAGGAAGAAGATATCGAAGGTTGGATGAAATTGGTTCGCCTTTTGCGATAACTGTGGATCATCAAACTTTGGAAGATGATACCATTACAATACGGATGAGAGATAGTATGGAACAAAAGAGAATGAAAATTTCTGATTTAAACTCTATTCTTTCAGAATATACTGCATTTCCTTAATTCAGCTGAAAAAAGCAAATCATGAATTATAGATACTAACATTCAGACACAAAACTGTGCGTGAATATGGTATTTATTAAAAATTAATAACCCATGATTTTTGGAGGGAACGTATGTCTGAGGCGAGGGGAGTCATTTCTGGAGAAAATGCCCAAGTTTCTATAATAATTCCTACTTATAACGAGTCTAGAAATATCATTCAAATTCTAAAATCAATAGGAGAAAATTTGCCAAAAAATCTTACTGCTGAGGCAATTGTGGTTGATGATAATTCTCCAGATTCTACAGGTAAAATTGTAGAGGAATATCTAAAAAATGTAAAAAAAATTGCAGGGTATACAATGGATATTATCCATAGAACTTCCAAAAATGGTCTAAGTTCTGCAATTCTTAGTGGTATTCAACGAGCTAAAGGAGATACAATTGTTGTAATGGATAGTGATTTTTCTCATCCACCACAATTTATTCCAAAAATGATAGAATCATTAAAGAAATATCAGTGTGATATGGTAATTGCATCTCGGTACATCAATGGAGGTAAAATAAACGGCTGGACTCTAAAAAGAAAAATAATGAGTAAAGTTGCAACTTTAATTGCCAAAAAAGGATTGGGGGTAAAGACAAAGGATCCAATGTCAGGGTTTTTTGCATTTAAAAAAAATATTTTAAAAGGAATAAATTTTGATGCAATTGGTTACAAAATTCTATTAGAAATTTTAGTGAAAAAAAGTGGAATTAATGTAAAGGAAATTCCTTATACATTTGAAAATAGAAGTTTTGGTTCAAGTAAATTAGATAGAACAACTATTACAGATTATTTCAAATCAGCATGGAAATTGTACAAATTTGGAAAATCTAAAGAAAAAGAAGAAAGACGAAATTCTATTCGTTTTCTTTCAAAAGCAAGTAGATTTTATACTGTTGGATTATCTGGTTTTGGAGTAAATTATTTAATTTCGTTGCTCTTTGCAGGTGGAATATCAGATTTATGGTATTTACATGCAACCTTAATTGGAATTATAGTATCAATTACTACCAATTTTCTATTAAACAAAACTTGGACATTTGAAGATAGAGACTTTTCCAAGAAAAGAACATTGAAACAATATGGTAAATTTGTAACCTTTAGTTCTCTTGGAGCACTTGTCCAATTAGGAATGGTGTTTTATTTAGTTGATGAATATCAATTATCTTATCCTATTTCTCTAGTTTTAGCCGTTCTTTCAGCAGCTTTTGGGAATTATATTCTTAACAAAAAATTTACTTTCAAAGAAAAAGTTTGGGGATAATTAAAGAAAATAAAAACAAAAAGAGTGACGTTTCGCCTAAATCTTCTATTCAAATGAAGATGAAGATGGAGACGAAAGTCCAGTTTGAGATGGTACAGATGGGAATTTTTCTCCAATCTGTTGTTCAGCAACTGCAGTAGCTTCTTGAAGAATCTTATCAGTTTCTTCATTTGAAGAATCAGTATCAAGGCTGAATGAGTCCCCTGCCAAGGAGTCCATCATTAATCCATTGAGTGTCTGAGTCATTGAATTCAATTCTGCGTCTGCTTCTGGCATGAATCTTCCTAGTGATGACTTCAATCCCTTCATTGTAGACATCGCTGGTCCAATTGCTACCATTGCATCGCCGAGGTCATGAATAGTTGTCAATCGTAATTGAACTTGTTCCAATGACATTCTTGCATTGCCGAGCATTTTTGTAACTTTTCGAATTTCAGCTAATTCGTTTGACAAAACCTTACTTGTGCTAGTATCATGTTGCTGCATTGCAGTCACGATTCTCTTGAAGAGTTGCGCATCTCTTTCGTGCAATTTTCCTAACATCGAGTCCATTTTACTAATTTGGACTTGAAGTTTATTCACTGCGGTTTGAATTCGTGGTTTTAATGCACCTTGTGGTTGTACTGCATCACGTAATTTGCCAGTTACACTTTGAGTCTCTTGTCGAGCCCAAGTCTTGTCGAAGTTTGGCATGTTGGGTGATTTAGAAATTGATTCTTAATGAGGGGTGTGCATTTAGATCAACTTTAGACTAAATTTAGCTAACAAACTATTATGCATGTTCTAGAAATTGACATCTATGGCTAGAATTGCCGTTTTTGATTCAGGTTTGGGTTCTTTATCCATAATCAAATCCATTCAAAAGGTCTGTAAGGCTGAAATAATCTATTTTGCTGACCAAGAAAATTTTCCATATGGAAAAAAAACAAAAAAACAATTAGAAAAAATTATGAAAAAATCCATCGAACTACTTGAAAAAAAATTTAATCCAGAGTTAATTGTAATTGGGTCAAATACACCCACAATAATGCTTGAAATAACAAATAAGAAAATTATTGGAGTAAATCCACCCATCAAAGAAGCTGCAGATAAATCTAATTCAAACAATATAGCAATACTTGCTACAGAAACAGTTGTGAAAAGTAAAAATTTATCAGAATATATAAAAAAATGTAAAATATCAAAAAAAATTAAAATCCATAAAATTAATGCTTCAAATCTAGTTCAATTAGTGGAATCTGTAAAATTTATTGAGAATAAAAAATACTGCAAAAAAATTATTAGAAATTCATTAAAAAATATTTTTTTAAAAAATAACATAGATGTCGTGACATTATCAAGTACACATTTACCATTTTTAAAACCAATTTTAGAATGTGAATTTCCCGATATCCAATTTATCGATCCAGCAGAAAGTATTGCAAATAAAATTTTTGAAAAGACGAAAACAAGACAATCAAAAAGAAATGTATTGAAAATATTCTCATCGGATCCAACTAGAAATTTTCAAAATAATTTAAAAAGTATTGGTATTAAAAACAAAATAGAATTTTTATCTATTTGATTTTTGATTTTCTATATCCATGACTGAATTTTTTATCATAAAGTTTTGAATATTCATAAGATTTTGAATCAATTACATCACTAATTATTACAATAGCAGTTTTGGTAATCTTTTCACTTTTGATTTTTTTTACAATATCACCCAAAGTACCTTTGACAATTTTTTGATCTTTCCAACTTGCCCTGTACACTACAGCTACTGGAGTAGATTTTTTGTATCCTCCAGCAAGTGATTCTTTTACAATATTGGAGAGTAGATGGACACTTAGATAGAAAATCAGAGTAGCCTTGTGTTTTGCCAATTCGGAAATCATTTCTCTTTTTGGTACCTTTGTTCGAGATTCTGCTCTAGTCACAATAATTGTTTGAGTTACGCCTGGAAGAGTAAGTTGAGTTCCTAATGCTGCTGCTGAGGCTAAAAATGCAGTTACGCCAGGTACAACAATTGAGGATATTCCTTTTTCTTGTAAGTTGTCAATTTGCTCTTTTATTGCACCATAAATTGAAGGATCACCATCATGTAATCTTACAACTAGTTTGTCTTTTTTTGCATTTTTATACAAAACGTCAAAAATTTCTTCTCTTACTAATCCAGAAGCATCATAAAGTTTTCCTTTTTTGCAAAGCTTGAGGATTGAATGAGGGATTAAAGAACCTGAATAGACCACAACATCAGCTTTTTGAATTAATTTTTTTGCTTTAACTGTAATTAGTTCTGGATCACCTGGGCCACAGCCTACAAAGAAAACATCAGACACGTTTTACCACCAATATTGAAAAGTATTTTGTAGTTAATGTTCCATCATTAACTTCACCTAAAGTTAATTTTCTAATTATTTCATTTTCAGTTCCAAGGTCTTGTCCAATTGCAAAAATAGAGTTATCAGGAAACCCTACTTCTTTTAGTAAATCTATTACTTGGTCAAAATATCTACCGTCTTTAAGGAAAACCATAGTTTCAGAATTTTTTGCAATTTCTTTTACACTACTCAAATCATAACAAGATGGAATGATTGAAACTTTTTCTGCACCCTCTGCAATACTTATACCAACTTTTGATGCAAATGTAAATATTGAAACAATTCCAGGAATTGCACTTATTTTCATAGTTGGATGATTTATCTTGATTTCCTTATACATGTACATCCATGTGCTATACAAGTAGGGATCTCCTACGGTAAGATAAACTACATTTTTTCCGGACAAAACTTTTTCCGCCATAATTTTGGAGTTTTTTTTCCAAGATGCTTCAAGTATTGCTTTATCTTTGGTCATTGGAAAAATTAATCGTACAATTTCTTGATTTTTAGATTTGTCAATTAAAGATGATACTATCGATAAAGCAATGCTAGGTCTGTCTTCTTTTGAAGCTGGACACATTATAACATCAGCATTGTGAATTGCATTAACTGCTTTTATTGTAAGTAACTCTGGATCACCAGGTCCTACTCCAATTCCAATCAATTCAGGCATAAAAAATATGGTTTTGTTCCCAATTAAAAAGCTAGATTAGACTTTGGTTGCAGAAATAATAGTCACAGGATTTCTGGCAAGCATCATTGTTCCTTTAGTTGTTTTTTTACTCTTTGAAATGGTCACTTGGGTTATATCAACAGAATCAAACTGTAATTTATCAAGAATTTCTAAAACAGAATACAAAGTTTCAATTAGGATTATTCCAATTACAATTCTTCCACCAGATTTTAGCTTATCCTGACATAATTCTACAATTTCTTTAGTATCTCCACCTGTACCTCCAATAAAGATAACATCAGCTATTTCTAATTCTAAGATTTTTTCTTTGGCATTACCAAAAATAACTGACACGTTAGAAACCCCAAATTTTTTAATATTTTTTTTTGTTAACTCTATGGCATTAGAATCATAATCAATAGCAATTACTTTTCCTGAATTTTCTACTTGAATTGCAGCTTCGATAGTTATGGAACCACTTCCACATCCAATATCAAATATTGTTTGTCCAGGAGTTAGTCTGGCTTTACTTAATTGAATTACCCTTACTTCTTCTTTTGTGATCGGTACTTTTTCAGTTCTTTCAAAAAAATCATCTGGGATTCCTGGAGTTTTATAATTCCACATACCCTATCTTTCTTTTATTTTAATTATAAAACTAAAGATTAATTCCATTGGAAACACTTCCTGCATGAACTAATGTGTAAGTTACAATCCAAGTAAATAAGTACAAAAAGACATAGCTTCCTATACCTTGTGTAACAATTTTTTTCCTATCAGAAGATGGTAATTGCATTTTCATCCCTTTGGCAAATACTATGGTTCCAGCAAAAATAATTATCATAAAACCAATTGAAGTCCAACGTCTTTCCTCTCCTTCGATACCTTCAAAGATAAAGGTAGCAAGAGTACCGGCAATAATGGCAAGACTGACTCTTAACCAGAATAATTTGTTTAATTTTCTATCTTTTTCACTTTTCTCAGCTAGGTTTGTTGTAGGTTCTGTAGGAGGTATGACAGGTGTCTCACTAGATTCAGTCTCTGGAGTTTCCTCAGGTTTACTCTCAATAGATTCCTCTTTAGAATCTTCAGGGTGGGAAGTTGGTTCTGATATTTTCTTTTTATATTTTGCCAAGTAAATTTCTAGTGTGTCTCAAGTGATCCTCGTTTAATATCTTTGGTAAGAAAATAAGCATAAAAAACAGGAACAATCTAATTTCTCGTGGAGAATACTTTGTTATGACGCTTGCAGGCATAGAGCTAAATTATCTTGTAAATAAAATTTCAGAAGAAGTTCAAGGTTACTATGTGAGTAATATCTGGGGAATCACCAAAGATAGTATATTATTCAAATTGCACCATCCAGAAAAATCAGATATTTTTATGATGATTTCTACTGAGGGAGTTTGGTTAACTTCGGTAAAAATTGATCAAATTGAACCCAATCGATTATTGAAAAGATTACGAAGTGATCTTCTTAGATTCAAAATAAAAAAAATTGAACAAATAGGTTCTGAAAGAATTGCATATTTTACATTTGCAGGATTTGAAAAGGAATTTGTAATTATAGGTGAATTTTTTGGCGATGGGAATATCTTACTTTGTAATGAAGAAATGAAAATTCTTGCTTTACAACATTCTATAGATGTAAGACATCGAAAGTTGGGAGTAGGAATGAATTATGCAACACCACCTCAAAGTGGATTAGATATTTTTCATATAACTGAATCAGATTTTGAAGACCTTAAAACATCCGATTTAATTGCAGGAAAATGGGTAGGTAGAACTTTAGGTTTACCAAAAAAATATGTTGAAGGAATATTTGAATTGGCAAATGTAAATTCTAAAAAAATTGGAAAGAATTTTTCAGAAGATGAAATCAAAGAAGTTCTTCATGCAACAAAAACAATTGTTACAAATGTTACTACAGGTAATCATGATCCCGTAATAATTCGTAATGAGAAAACTGAAGTAATTCCTATCAAATTAGGTAAAATAGATGAAAAATGTTCTTCTGTGAATAGTTTCATGGAGGGACTAGATACTGTTTTTACAGAAAATATTGTTGAAAAAGGAAGAACTGCTCAAACAGGTGAATCTGACAAAAAAATAAAGGATCTTGAAACTCAATTATCTGAACAAGAAAAAGCTATAGAGACAGTCAAAGAAAAATCAAACTACATAACAAATTTGGCTAATTCCCTTTATGAAATGGTATCAAGAGGCATAGTTTCAATAGAAGATACCAATGCTCAGAGTATTTTAGCCGAACACAAGGCAAAATTATCTAAAGAAAAAGGTATTTCTCTAATAGTTGTAAGAGATGAGAAAATAAAAATTAATCCAGAAGCATCGCTACAATCAATTGCCTCTGTGTTGTTTAATGAAGCAAAACGTCAATCTGGTGCAATTAAGTCAATAGATCAAATTAAAATTAAAACCAAGAAAAAACTTGAGAAAATAAAAAACAAATCAGAAGCTTCAACTCAGGAGATTATAGTTTCTGAAATTAGGAAAAAGAATTGGTATGAACGTTACAGATGGTTTTTCACCTCTGATGGAATGCTTGCAATAGGAGGAAGAGACGCTCCATCAAATTCAGCAGTTGTTAGAAAACATCTTGGAAAAAATGATAAAATTTTTCATGGAGACATTTTTGGATCTCCATTTTTCATACTAAAAGATGCAGAAAATCCATCTACTATCAGTATGAATGAAGTTGCACATGCTACTGTTTGTTTTAGTAGAGCTTGGAGAGAAGGAATGCAAGGGATTAACGCCTATTGGGTAAATCCTGAACAAGTAAAAAAATCAGCCCCCAGTGGACAATTTCTTCCAAAGGGATCGTTTACAATTGAAGGAAAAAGAAATTTTATAAATATTCCATCACTTAAGCTAGCTGTTGGTATCATACCACAAGAAGAGAACTATGTTTTAACTTCAGGTCCATTAGCAACAATTAAAAAAAATTCAATTTGTTATGCAATTATTGAACCACATGGTTTAGAAATGGTTGAAGTTGCAAAGAAAATAAAAATAGAATTTTCCAAACTTGAAGAAGAAATTGCGAAGCAAATAAGCATAGATGATTTTGTTCGTGTTCTTCCAGCAGGTCAAAGTCAGATAAAAGAGGTGGGTTATGGAGATGAATCTTGAAGATGATAATGAGCCAACATTTTTTGTAGATGCAATGCTAGGTAATATTGCGAAAAAATTGAGATTAATGGGTTATGATTCTAAATATTTGGCCGATATTGAAGATGATGAATTAATTAAACTAGCAAAAAATGATAAACGAATCATAGTTTCTAGAGATGAAGATTTGATAAGAAAAGCCCAAAAGATTGGAATAAAGTCTATTTTTATAAAAAATGAAGAAGAAACCTCACAGTTTCGTGAAATAATTAATGAATTAAATTTGAAAATAATCAAAATAAATGGAGATAGAGCAAGATGTCCAAAATGTAATTCTAAAACTAAATCAATAGCAAAAAAAAACATTCACAAAAAAATTCCTTCCAAAGTTTTAGAATATAATGATAAATTTTGGGAGTGTAAGAGTTGTAATCAAATTTTTTGGGAAGGTACACATATAAAAAATCTACAAAAATTTGTAGGCGAATTAAATGAAAGATAAAACCAAAATTTCAGAGAAAGATGGTGAAATTATTGTAAGGAGTGCCAGAATGATAGTTACTGAATATCTAAAGAATGGATCAAAGACAGAATTAGGGGAAAAATTCCAAGAGGATTTTTCATTTAAATCTGGAGTGTTTGTTACTTTGAATGATCCACAAGGATTGCGTGGATGTATAGGATATCCTTTGCCAGATAAAAAATTATTTAATGCTCTTGAAGAGGCTGCCGTAGCAGCAGCTACTGAGGATCCAAGATTTCCTCCTGTGAAATTTGAAGAACTTGATTCCATAACTTTTGAGGTAACGGTTCTTACGCCACCTACAAAAATTGAAGTTGATGACTCTCAGGAGTATTTATCAAAAATCAAAGTTGGACAAGATGGATTAATTGTAAAATATGGATATAATTCAGGATTACTTTTACCGCAAGTTCCAATAGAATATGGATGGAATGAAAGAGAATTTCTTGAACATACCTGTGAAAAAGCTGGATTACCTAAAGATTATTGGAAAAAGGCCGAAATTGAAATTCAAAAATTTGAAGGAATTGTATTTAAAGAAAAAGTACCTAATGGGGAGATTATTCAAGAAAAGTTATCGGATTAGAAGATTCAGTATCTAGTGATATTTTTTTTCCATTTTCAAGTGAGGAAAATTCTTCTTCAGTTATTGTGACAAGTGGAATATTTGCTAACGCACATCCAGTTGCAACAGTAAGATCAACTTTCTTGCAGATCATTGCAAGAGGTGCTGAATTATTAGATTTGATGGAATAAATCGTGTAAGCTCCTACACTACTGCCAACTCCATATGGAAATACCAAAATTGTATCCTTAACTGATTTTTTGAATAGATCGTGCTGTTCATCTTTAATAATTCCAGTTTTTTTATCCATGGCTCCAAGAAAATTTATTGGATTTTGAGATTTTAGAATTATACCTTTAACTTTTCCTTTTACTAGAATTTTTTTCATTTGGTTTCATCTTCAATAATTTCAGATAATGATTTGAGATTTACATCCACACCATTAGAATTTTTAAGATAATAAGCACCTTTGATACTGTTGGTCGTTACTGCATCAACTTCTTCTTTCTTAATTAATGGAGTTAGACAAGTGCAGCAGTCTGAAAGAATTTCGCACCCTGCTCGTTCCAGTTGGTTTGTATGTCCTAATTTTGTTGCTTGTTCTTTTACAGTCCTAGGACAAAATATCATACATCTCTTTTTGAATGAACGTCCTTTGAGCCTCATAGCTAAATCAGAGATTTCTTCTAGTCCTAGTTGTGGGCTTCCAAGTGTGATCAAGTCTCCTTTTTCGCACGTGTTTAATTCATCAAAAACTTTATTCATTTCGTTTTCATCAAAATCAACTTTTTCAGATTCTGAATCATCCTCATCAAAATTGAATTTTGCACAGGTTCCAGAAGTGCCCATTCCTCCACAAAGTGATTTGCAGCTACGACGATCCATTTTTCCTATGCCAGAAATGTTTACTGATTCATTTCCAACCTTTCCAGCAAAAAATCCAAGCATTCCATAAGTTAATTCATTAGGATTCTCAACTTTCATTCGTATCGTAAGTTTGGATGATGTTTCTTTTCTTAGTGAAGAATTTGGGCTTTTACCAGTTAGGGCGCTTGCTAAAGCACTAAATGCACTTTCTTTGTTAGTTTTTAAATTATCAAATGAATTAACATGAATTGCGGCATTACTTTCAGCAAATGCTACTTGGGTTCCTTCTTTTGGGATATCAAAAATTTCGTATGGAATACAGGAAAATGAAGGAATAACTCCCATCGTTTCATAAGATTGTTTAATGGATAGTTGCTTTGAGATAAAATTTTCATCTAAATTATAATTTGAAACATTATCAATATCAAATCCCATGGGATTAAGGCTAGTTTTCACCTTTACTCTTGCATCTTTACTAATTCCAGAAAGAAATTCTTCACCTGCATCCCCAATTGTATTATAATTTACTCCAGAAAGATGAGCCCATTCTATAGGAACAAGTTTTTCTGCATCAGTTGCTTCTCCCGTTGCAACTAAAATTCTATAAGCCATCTGCATGGTTTCACCTTGTTCACCTTTTAATGCAGATTCTTCTTCTCTGGTTAGTTCCAATATTACTGGTTGATTATTACAGATATAATACTTGTACGTAAAAAATCAGATGGAAATGAAAAAAATTTTACAAGGAATGATGAACACCATGAATTCAGTTAAACCTCCGAGAATGACTGCTCTTAGAGAACTTCATGAGGCAGAAACAGGTGGGCCATTTCAGCATTCTTATTGGAACAATACTATCTGCACGTACAAAAGATGAAAGCACAACCAAAGTTGTTAAAATTTTATTTTCTGAATACAAAAATGCAAAAGCTTTAGCAAATGCCAAGTTAAAAGATGTCGAAAAAATAATCAAACCAATTGGATTCTACCATGTCAAAGCTAAAAGAATTATTGAAGTTGCAAAAATTATTGATTCAAAATATAAAAGTAAAGTTCCAGATAATCTTGAAAAATTAGTAGAGCTTCCGGGTGTAGGTAGAAAAACTGCAAATTGTGTATTGGTTTATGCATTTGATAAACCAGCAATACCAGTAGATATCCATGTTCATAGAATTTCAAATAGATTGGGATTGGTTGAAACTAAAACTCCTGAAGAAACTGAAATGGAGTTAATGAAGACAATTCCTAAAAAATTTTGGCTTGAAATAAACGATACATTTGTAATGTATGGTCAGAATATTTGTAAGCCCATAACTCCAATGTGTGATGTTTGTAAGATTAAAAAAAGTTGTAAATATTACAAATCTAAGAGCGTTTCTTAGTCAGATATAGAACACCCACAAGAACTCCAATGCCCACTGCAAGAAAAAATGGGAAAAATGCAAATACATTTTGAGCGGGATCACCTGAAAGGAAATCAACTATCATGCTTCCAGAATTTACGGCCGGTGGATCAGTAAGGCTCTCCATCCCATGAACAGAATAAGAATCAATTACAAATGATCCAATATTTAGATTCGAAACAGTTATTCTGGCTCCATTGTTTATGGTTAACCCTCCTCTTTCAGTATATGATATTATGATTTTTGTTGCAGGATACCAACCTCTATCAAGATCCTTTTGTACAACTACATATCCCTCTTTTTCAGTATTTACCGCAACCCAAAATTTTTCGTCAGGTGGAGCTCCCATACCTATTTCTACAAATTTGTCTGAGTTTTTATCATAAAATTTGAAAACACCATTTCCATTTGGATTTTCATATACAAGATTATTATCAATGGTTATTTGCCAGCTTATTGCATGATCATTTTCTAAATCAACAATTATCGTATCTCGTGAAATTTTGTTAAAGTCGTTAAACGGAATTTCTATTATTTCAAGAATAACAGAAGGATTTTTGGCCTCTTGAGCAAAAGCAGGTGTAAAAAGAAATCCAGATAATAAAATTAGTGCTAGTAGATATCTCACGAATTAAATCCATTTTGAGTGAATAAATATCTAGTCAACAAATGGATGTGGATGATCCAAGATTACTTTTGCTACTTCTGGTCTTAAGATAAATTCAGATGGTGCTTGACCATTTTGAATCATTTCTCTTAGCTTTGTTCCACTGATTTGCTCTTTGGCATCATCATCATGTGGACATGCTTTGGGATTTGTGTAGGTTAGACATTTTTTACAATAGAAAAATGCTGGGAAAAATATTGGAGTTATTTCTAATTCTGGATAATCGTCAAATATTTTTTGGGCTGCAAAAGGATCATAAAATTTTCCAACTCCTGCATGATCTCGTCCTATAATGATATGTGTACATCCATAGTTTTGTCTCATTATGGCGTGATGAATGGCCTCTTTTGGACCAGCATATTTCATTTCAGTATGCAAAGTTCCAAGTTTACATTTGTTTTCAGGATAATAGTTTTGAATCATGGTTTCATAGCATTTTATAATTAATTCATCTACAAAGTCTCCTGATTTTTTCTTTCCAATGATTGGATTGACAAAAACTCCATCTCTGGTTGTAATTGAAGTTTTTTGAAGCATTTCATGGGCTACATGTGGCGGGTTTCGTGTTTGGAATGCACAAATTGTTTTCCATCCAGCTTGAGCAAATGTCTCTCGAGTTTGTAAAGGAGTTAATCTATTTTTTCTAATTTCAGTTTCTTCAGGTCTTTGAATGTAATCGATTTTGCCACCAACTAGAAAATCTTTCATGGTCATCGTTTTTGCAACTCCAGGATGTGAAGTATCATTTGTTCCATATACTCCCTGAGTAGTTTTTTCTTTATCAAAGGAAAAAGTCTCTTCAACATGTAGTACTGCTACACCCAATCCCTGATGATTTTGTAATAAAACATCGCCTGCTTCTTTCATTTTTGCGGCTGTTGGCTCATCTACATCTAAAACAATAGGAATTGTCCAAGCTAAGCCATTTGACAATCTTCCTTTTGAGACAACATTTTCAAAATCTTGTTGTCCTAGAAATCCCTCTAGGGGACTAAAAATTCCGTCTGCAATATTTTCAACATCATTTGCAAGATCTTCTGAAATTGATATAGAAAATAATCCAGAGGTGTCAAATTTATTAATCCGATTTACTAGAATTCCACCGTGTGGCTTGATTGTTTCATCACTCATAATTATACCCCCTCAGGTGTATGTAATCCACATTCTTTTGTGTCATCATTTTCCCACCACCAGCGACCTGCTCTTAAATCTTCACCATCTCTCACTGCTCTAGTGCAAGGGTCACATCCAATACTAGAATATCCTTTGTCAATAAGAGAATTGTAAGGGACGTTATTCTCTTTAATATATCTCCAAACTTGTTCCCAAGTCCAATCAAGCAAGGGGATTTACTTTGACAATTCCATCATATTTTTCATCAATTTCCAGCGTTTTGGCTTTTTCTCGAGTAGAAGTTTGATCTCTTCTTATCCCAGTTATCCATCCATCTAAAGTTGCAAGTATTTTTCGTAAGGGTTTTACTTTTCTTATTCCACAACACAATTGTCTGTTTTCAACACTATCATAAAATAGGTTGATGCCTTTTGTTTGAACCATTTCTTTAACTTCTTCAGCATCAGGAAACATTACCTCAAAAATTACATTATATTTTTTTGAGAGTATATCCATGATATCATAAGTTTCTTGTGGTAATCTTCCAGTATCTAAAGTGAAAAACCGAAATTTAGGATTGATTTTAGTCATCATATCAATTAAAAGTGAATCCTCTGCTCCAAAGCTTGAAGCTTTTGCAACTTTTGGGTGTAAATTATCTGAAGCCCATTTTAATGCATCTTCAGCGGTTTTTAGGGTAAGATTAATCTCATCAAGTTCCCGTTGAGTAAATTTTACC
>PVMK01121319.1_pt1 | contig 49601 bp, 44 predicted proteins | sample 1853481 | NCBI WGS metagenome assembly PVMK01 (sample SAMN08533507, study PRJNA380276) | Marine sediment metagenome, whole genome shotgun sequencing project.
ATAGGTAAGGGCAATCTCTTCGGCCGACTCGGCATCACAACCTGAGGAGACTTTGATGATGCGTGTAAGGGTATGCTCTTTGTCGCCGGGATTGATACGTTCGGGGGAGAATCCCACCTTAAATTGTTCTTTGTATTTTAAGCCTGAAATCTGGGCCAGCAGAGGGATGCAATCCTCCTCGGTGCAGCCCGGGTAGACGGTTGATTCATAGACCACATAATCGCCCTCCGATAAGACCTTCCCAACCGTTTGGGTAGCGGAGATGACCGGAGTCAGGTCTGGTTTTTTATGCTCGTCGATGGGGGTTGGAACGGCAACGATATAGAAAGAGGCATCTCTGAGATCCTCAATGTTTGAGGTAAACTTGATATCACAACCATCAAAATCTTCGGCCACCAGCTCGTTGCTGGGGTCCACCCTGTTTTTCATCATTTCAATGCGGTCGGGCTTAATGTCAAATCCGATCACAGAGATTTTTCTGGCAAATTCCAGCGCGATAGGAAGGCCCACATAACCCAGGCCAATAATGGCCATCTTTTTATCCTTGCTTACTAAATCCTTATAAATCATTTTTAATCTTTTTAATCTTTTTGATGATGGGATGGTAATCGCCCCTTAAGCCAACGGGCTCTGTATTGCGAATGTTGTATACGGTCTGGATGGAATTTCGGGCAGCTTCCAGTCCGTACCCTTCTCCTTTCAGGATCTCCTGGTAGGAAACGGTATGGAGATCTGTGAAACCTCCACTGAATTCAATTTCAGCTCCATCCACAGTGATGGATCTATAAGTTCGAACTCCTGATTCTTTCAGGTTATCAGGGATGTCTCCATAATCTATGCTTAAAAACCAGCGCACCCTGGCTTGCTCCAGTTCAAGATAACCGGCCGCTTTATTACCCTTCAGAAAATTAACTTTGTTCTCTTTCACCGGGCCAAAGATCCAGGTGAGCATATCGAAAAAGTGTACCCCGATGTTGGTGGCCACACCTCCTGACTTCTCCTCATCCCCCTTCCAGGAGTAGTGGTACCAGTTTCCCCGACTGGTGATGTAGGAAAGATCGATATTGTATATTTTGTCGGCCGGACCCGCACTGACCATCTCCTTTAGATCCATAATGGCCCTGTGGTGGCGTAGCTGAAGGATGTTCCATACCTTTTGGCCGGTTTCATTCTCGTAATCCTGCAGTGCATCAATGTTCCAGGGATTAAGCACCAGGGGTTTTTCACAGATGGCATCTGCGCCATTGCGGAGGGCAAAGCGAATGTGCGAATCGTGCAGATAGTTGGGAGAACAGATACTTACATAGTCCACCCGGGTTCCCTCTCTGTTCAGCTTTGCAATGTGGCGATCGAATCGCTCAAATTCTGTGAAAAAATCGGCATCAGGAAAGTAACTATCCATGAAGCCCACACTATCGAATCGGTCAAGGGATGCGACCAGGCTGTTTCTTGTCTCTTTTATGGCCCTCACGTGCCTCACTGCGATGTAGCCAGCAACACCTATCAGTGCAAAATTCTTCTCTTCTCTGTTCATTTTTTTTTTTTGCAGCAACAGTTTACGAAGATAATTAAAAAATGCGGGTTGATAACTTTCGTTTTGTTTTCCTCAGCCGACTAATTACTTTTACCTCACATTTGATGCTATGATCATTGGAAAATACATAAGGCAACTACTGAACGACAGCAAACGCGTGATTTTCCCGGGCTTCGGCAATCTCGAAGTGAAAGAAGTGAAAGGGGCTGTCTCCCAAACGGGAGCTAAGATCAATCCACCCGGCTTAACCGTGAAGTTTGATTCAGGATTTAGCAAGGATGATGGATTGCTGGCGGCAACCATGGTATACGGAGAGGGAATGAAGCAGGAGGATGCCGACCAGAGGGTTCTGGAGTTGATTGATGCCATTAAATTTGCACTGGATAAGGGAGAATCCTTTCTGCTGCATGAGACGGGAACCTTCCTGAAGGATGACGATGGAAAAGTGCACTTCCAGACGGTTTCTGACTGGGTGCTGGAGCCAGATCATTATGGACTGGAATCACTTGATCTGCTGGAACTGGAAGAGTTGCCCAAGGAAGAAAGAGGCAGAGAGACCCATGTAGCTGAAAAGGCTCCTCCGGTGGCATCGGTCCAAAAGCGCACGCCCCGCGCCCCGGTTAAAGCACATGAATCCCGGCGATCCGGGAGAAGTGGCCGGATCAACTACAGATGGAGGGCTTTATTCATTATAGCCGGGACATTGATCGTGATCCTGATGGTGCTGATCTTTATACCCAAGAAAAAACCTGCCATTGTGCCCATACATCAAACTGAGCAGCGCCAGGAAGAAAATACAGCAGAAGAAACGATTCCTGGATCTCAGGAGAATCAGACCCAGCCCGTGGAAGCTCAAATTGAGGAACAGGAGCCTGATCCAGTGGTGCCTACTCCCAATTTCTACATTATTGCAGGCAGCTTCAAGCATCTGCAAAATGCAAGTGAGATGCAGGATCAACTGAAGGCCAGAGGTTACAAGTCCGAAGTGCTTATCACGGAGAACCGAATGTACAGGGTAACTGTAGATTCCTATACCATGGAAGCAGAGGCAGAGAAGGTTCTCTCAGGGCTGAAGTCTGAACCGGGTCTCAATTCCGCCTGGATCCTGTCCAATTAGGATCAGTTAATTTCAGAGCCGTTGATTGCCTCAGCGGCAGGTTCCACAAAGTGCAAAGTACCTTCCGGATTTTCGGAGAGTAAAATCATTCCCTGGGATTCAATGCCTTTAATTTTCCTGGGGGCCAGGTTGGCAAGAACGCATACCTTTTTTCCCGGCAAAACCTCTGGCTGGTAATATTCAGCAATTCCAGAAACAATGGTACGTATTTCAATACCCAGGTCCACCTGCATTTTGATCAGCTTTTTTGTTTTAGGAACCTTTTCAGCTTCAAGGATGGTTCCGGTTCGTAGGTCCATTTGTGTGAAATCGTCGAAAGTGATCTCCTCCTTCTGAGGGGCCATTTTAGCGGGCTCTTCATTCTCCTCTTTGGTTCTCATCAGTTTATCAAGCTGTGCCTCTATCTGTTCATCCTCTATCTTTTCAAATAGCAGAGAGGTCTTCCCTAAAACATGTCCCGCTTCCAACAGATCAGGTGAACCTATCAGATCCCAGGAAGTTTGATCAAACTGCAGAAAATCCCTGAGAGTTTTCATGGAAAAAGGTAAAAACGGATCCATGAGGAGGGTCAGATTGGCCGTAATCTGAAGTGACACATTCAGGATGGTTTTTACCCTGTCCACATCTGTTTTAATCAATTTCCAGGGCTCGGTGTCAGCCAGGTACTTATTTCCCATCCGGGCAAGGTCCATGGCAGTTTTAATGGCTTCTCTGAACCTGAACACTTCCAGACTTCGTTCCACATTGCCTGCAATGGTTTTTATCTCACCAAGGACTGCCTGATCGGAGTCGGTCAATCCTGTTATTTCGGGGACATGTCCATCGAAATATTTATGCGTCAGCACCAGTGTCCGGTTCACAAAATTGCCCAGAATGGCTACCAGTTCATTGTTGTTTCTGTTTTGAAAGTCCTTCCAGGTAAAATCGTTGTCCTTATTTTCAGGAGCATTGGCACAGAGAACATAGCGTAGCACATCCTGCTTTCCAGGGAAATCCTCCAGGTATTCATGTAGCCATACGGCCCAGTTTCTGGAAGTAGAGATCTTTTCATTCTCCAGGTTCAGGAATTCGTTTGCAGGTACATTCTCGGGCAAAATATAGGATCCTTCTGCCTTGAGCATGGTTGGGAATACAATGCAATGAAAAACAATGTTGTCTTTCCCGATGAAGTGGATCATTCGGGTCTCCTCATCCTTCCAGTATTTTTCCCATTGGGGTGTGAGCTCCTTGGTAGCCGATATATAACCAATGGGTGCGTCAAACCATACGTAGAGCACTTTTCCATCCGCACCTTCCACAGGGACCGGAACCCCCCAATCCAGATCCCGGCTTACCGCCCTGGGATGCAATCCCTGATCGAGCCACGATTTACACTGGCCATATACATTGGCTTTCCACTCTTTATGACCTTCCAGGATCCACTCCTTCAACCAGGGCTCGTATTGATCCAGGGGAAGGAACCAGTGCCTGGTTTCTCTCAACACAGGCTTACTGCCACTGATGGTTGACACAGGATTAGCAAGATCGGCAGGACTCAAAGAAGTACCGCATTGTTCACACTGATCCCCATAGGCACATGGGTTTCCACAATGTGGACAGGTACCGGTGATGTAGCGATCCGCCAGAAAGGTGGATGCCTCTTCATCATAATACTGTTCAGAAGTTTTTTCGATGAAAACCCCTTTGTCATATAGAGTCTTAAAAAACTCAGAGGCCGTTTCGTGGTGAACCTTGTTGGAGGTTCTGGAGTAGATATCAAAGGAGATCCCAAAATCTTCAAAGGCCTTTTTATTTAAGGAGTGATAACGATCCACCACATCCTGTGGAGAGGTCCCCTCTTTCCGGGCCTTCAGGGTGATGGGCACTCCATGTTCATCTGATCCGCAAATGGAAATCACATCCCTGTCTCTCTGGCGAAGGTATCGCACATAGATATCGGAGGGTACATATACTCCGGCCAGGTGGCCCAGGTGAAGGGGACCATTGGCATAGGGCAGGGCAGAAGTAATCAGATATCTTTTGAATTCTTTAGTTGACATATTGAGTTCGTTTGGGACCGGACAAAGATAGTGATTAAATGGACGCTGATTTAGTCTCTTCCGGACACATTTACCTGTAATATACACTGGGATGAATCATTGTAAAACCGGTCGAAATGCCGAACAGCTTGCAGCAGGCTTTTTACAAGCCAGGGGATACCGTATCTTGAAAACAAACTGGAGGTGGGGAAAAAAAGAACTGGATATTGTGGCCACCCATGGGGGGGTGCTGATTGTTGTGGAGGTGAAATCCATGGTGGACAATCGGGTCAACCATCCCTATGAAGTTGTGGATCAGCGAAAGCAACGAAATTTGGTGAGGGCAGCTGAAGGTTTTATACGGATCTTCAACAGCCGCATCCCCACACGTTTCGATGTGATTGCCGTTTTTTACCATGGGGGACAGGTAGAGATCGAGCATATTAAAGATGCCTTCAGGCCTGAAATAGAATGAATCGGAATAAACATTTTTCCTCTTTCGTTGTTTCTGTAAAAAGCATATAAGTTTTTAAACCTATTCATTCAAACTCAAATTAAAATGAAAAAATTATTATCCCTGACAGCAATTCTTACAATTGCAATCACATCTATCTATGCCCAATCCACCAAAGAACAAGTAGAATTCTTCCAGTCGATCTTCGGCATGGAGAAGAAGTCTCTTGTTTCAGAATTTGTAAGTCTCGAAGGTGAGGCCGCTACTGCATTCTGGACCCTCTACGATGAGTATGAAACGGCACGCAAGGCCAATGGACAAAGGCGTATTACACTTATAGACAAGTACGCAAATTCTTATGTGGATCTGGATGCAGTTACCACCGATGAAATTGTTGCAGAGAGCATGAAGATTCAAGAAGCTCAGTATAAGCTGGTCAAATCTTACTATAAAAAGATTAAGAAGGTGTCGGGTTCGAAAGCAGCCGCACAATTTTACCAGCTGGAGCTTTTTATCCAGGATGCCACCGGTGTTGCATTGATGGAGCAGATTCCATTTATTGGCGAGTTCGACCTCTAGCGAGTCGCTTTCCGGGAATTTATTCTGACAATCCGAAATTTAATCCGGCAAGAGTTTCTTTCTCTTGCCGGATTATTTGCGTATTTTTCATTTGTAACCAAGGCTTCTCCTCATGAAAATAAATATTCCTGTTCTTTTCCTTATGGCATTTCTGGCCCTTCTGGTGAAGGAACCGGCATTGAGTCAGGATCCAGTCCAAAACCAGGCGGCTCATACAGAGGATCACTCCTCCGCGCACGATGAACATACCGGATTCCAACATCACAAACTGATCCTTTTTACCGGATATGGTTTTCTCACAGGCACCATCAATGAGGAGGGAAAGGAGAGGGCTCATATCGTCCCTGTAATCGGACTCGATTACGAATACTGGTTTAATCACAAAATAGGGCTGGGATCCGTTAACGATGTGGAATTGGGGTCCTACTCTGTAGAACTGGACCACCAGGAGTATGTGGAGCGCAAATTTGCTTTTGTTACCTCCGTGGTGTTTCTCTATGAACCCTTACATAACTGGACAGTATTTGCCGGGCCGGGCTATGAACTAGAGGCACACCACAATTTCCCCATATTCAAAATAGGAACTGATATCGCCAAGAGCTTTGAAGACGGATGGGCGGTAGGGGTGGTCCTTTCCTATGACTTCAAGGAGGTCAATAGTGCCATCACACTGGCTATTGGAGTGAGTAAAAGGCTGGGAAAGTCGCTGTAAAGCCTAAGGGACCATCAGGTTGCATCCCCTGATATCTGAATGATCAAAACGACCGAGTATCTCAAATCCGCCCCCCGGATGTACTTTGCCCAGATCGCCTGTGGCAATAAAGGAACAACTATAAAGATTGGCCAGGTCGATGATATTCAAGCCACCGGCCTGACCCACTTGAAGCAATGAAAAGGGATCATTGGGATCACGCACCAGGACCTTCATCCAGGGAGGGGTGTGGAAGAGTCCATTCCCACTGGAGTATGCCTGAGACAACAACTCGGTCATCCCATATTCGGAGTGGATGGTTTCCAGACCAAAAGCCTTTCTCAGGACGTCATGCAACTCCCCACGAACCATCTCTTGTCGCCGGCCTTTCATGCCTCCTGTCTCCATTATTATGATATGATCTTTTAGTTTAAGAGGACCTCGTTCTGCCAGGTCGAGCAGGGCATAGCTGACCCCTACCAGAAGGGTGGGCTGTCCGTCTGCATTTCGTCTCTGAAGAAGGAGGGATAGCTTTTCCAGGTTATCAAGGTAAAACCCGCTTTCGGGATGTTCTGTTTGGCCGATCAGGTGGTCCATCATATAAACCAGAGAGGAGCCCGAACGTTGCAGGTAAGAAGGGAGCAGGGCAACGATGCAATATTTTTTCGGGTCACCATAGAAACGGGAAAATCCTTTGGTGAAGCTCTCCTGATAAAGTGAGACATCCGCAATGCGGTGCAAAGCCGGAATTTGAGCCGTGGTGCCACTGCTTTCAAAAATGGCCTCAGCTTTTTGTCCTTCAGCCATCACGGTGTGTGTTTTAAAAAACTCCACAGGTAAAAAGGGAATCTCTTCCAGGCTGGTGATCCGCCTCGGGTCAATCTTTAGCTTATTCAGGTATTCGCCATAGACAGGTGTATGTCTGGCCTGATATAAAAAAACCTTCAGGGAAATCGCCCTGAAGGTTTCTTGATCGTTGATATTGAAAATGTCCACCTCTAACCTTTAATGGCCTTGATGCCCGGTAATACTTTGCCCTCAATATACTCCAGCATGGCTCCTCCTCCGGTGGAAACATAGCTCACCTTGTCGGCCAATCCGAATTTATTTACTGCAGCTACAGAATCTCCCCCACCCACAAGCGTGAAGGCGCCCTTAGCAGTGGAATCAGCAATGGACTGGGCTATGCTTACAGTTCCCTTCTGGAAATTGGGCATCTCAAATACACCCATTGGGCCATTCCAGAGAATGATTTTTGAGTTCATGATTACCTCCCTAAGTGCTTCAATCGATTTGGCCCCGATATCCAGGCCCATAAATCCCTCCTTACCTTCGTCAATATCAGCCAGTTCGGTGTGGGCTTCGTTATTAAATTTGTCGGCCAGCACCTGATCCACAGGGAGCAGCAGGTTCACGCCCTTTTCAGCGGCTTTCTTCACGAGCTTGGCGGCCACATCCAGTTTATCCTCTTCACAGAGAGAGTTCCCTATCTCTCCTCCACGGGCCTTGATAAAGGTGTAGGTCATCCCTCCGCCTATCACCAGGTTATCCACTTTGTCGAGCAGGTTCTCAATGACCTGGATCTTATCTGAAACCTTGGCTCCGCCCATGATTGCAGTCACTGGTTTCTCCGAACTGTAAAGCACCTTATCCATGGCTTCGATCTCCTTATTGATCAGAAATCCAAACATTCTTGAGTCCTTATCAAAGGAATCGGCGATCACTGCTGTGGAGGCATGTGCCCTGTGAGCTGTACCAAAGGCATCGTTTACATAGACATCGGCATAAGTGGAGAGTTTCTCTGCAAAGACTTTGGTAGAAGCCTTCTCTTCATCGGTTTTAATCTTATTCTCGGCTGAATAGAAACGAAGGTTTTCAAGGAGAAGTACTTCTCCGGCTTTCAGGGCAGCCGATTTTGAAACGGCCTCTTCTCCCATACAATCGTTGGCAAATTGAACTTCTACTCCAAGGAGATTCGAAAGCGCAGGTATCACATGCTTCAATGAGAACTTCTCTTCAGGTCCCGATTTTGGTCTGCCCAGGTGGGACATTAAAATGGCTGAACCCCCATCCTTAAGTACCTTTTTTATGGTGGGAAGTGCCCCACGAATGCGGGTATCGTCCGACACCTCATTCTGGGCTCCGAGGGGTACATTGAAATCCACCCTGATGATCGCTTTTTCCCCCGCAAAATTATAATTATCAATCATTTGCATTTGTAAGTAATTTTTATGTAAGAAAACAGTTCTGATTCGGAATCCCAAAGGTAAAAAAGAAATTCTACTTTTACAGTTCTAAGGACCATGTTGTTTGCTGAGATCATAGGACAGAGGGAGGTAAAACAGAGACTCCAGAATATGGTGCGGGAAGATCGCACCCCACATGCGCTTTTGCTATTCGGTCCCGGGGGAACAGGGAAACTGGCACTGGCTGTTGCCATGGCCCAGTACCTGGCTTGTGGGAACCGTGGAGCCGAGGACTCCTGCGGGACCTGTCCATCCTGCATGAAGTTTGCCAAGCTGGTCCATCCGGATCTGCACTTTGTAGTTCCGGTTCTGAAAGCCGGTAACATCACTGGCCCGCCGGTAAGTGATGACTTCATTGAAACCTGGAGGCAAACGCTGCTGTCTGACAGCTATGTGACAGAAGGTCTCTGGTATGAGGCCATGGGAGCTGAGAACAAACAGGGCATCATCAATGTGAAGGAGAGCGAGTCAATCATCAGAAAGCTGAGCTTTAAACCCTATGAGTCGGACTACAGGATGATGGTGATCTGGTTGCCCGAGAAGATGAATCTTTCGGCAGCCAATAAATTACTGAAGCTTATTGAAGAACCACCAGACAAGACCCTGATCCTGATGGTATCGGAGCATACCGACAGGATCATATCTACCATAATCAGTCGTACCCAGCTTCTGCATGTCCCCCCATTATCCGAGGCAGAGATCATGGAGGGATTGAAAAAAGAGGGAAGCAGCGAAGAGCAGCTTATTGAAGATGCGGCAAACAGAGCCAATGGAAATTTCAGTCTGGCCCTTCAGACCCTTCGTCAGGATGAGACTGAAAGTCAGTATTTTGAGCTCTTTACCCGCTTGATGCGACTCAGTTATGCCCGGAACATTATTGATATCAATACCTGGGTAGACCAGGTGGCAGGCATGGGCCGGGAACGGCAGAAACAACTTATTGACTACTCCCTCCACCTTCTGAGGGAGAACTTTATGCTCCATATGGAAAATGATTCCCTCAATTATATGTCGGGCAAGGAGAGGGAGTTTGCGTCGAAATTCAGTCCCTTTATTCACCATGGAAATGTATTTGACCTTGTGGAGGAATTTGGGATGGCTGGCAATCACATTGAGGCCAATGGCAATCCAAGGATCATTCTTATGGACTTATCTATACGGGTTATCAGGTTGTTAATGCAGAAGCCTGCTGCTGCTGAATGATCTGGTTTTGAATTGGAAATCTGAATTCCTATTTTTGCATCATGGATAGCCTGAAGGCAAGAGGTTGCTGTTCTGAGAAACAGCTTGAAATCAGTGGAGAAAACAGAGATCGAATAGATTCCTATTTTAGCACCTGTTCCAAATTAGATGCATTTAACTGGTTGAGGGAGATATCTGATATGGATATTCCGGATGCAGTCGAAATCCGCTTTAAGAATACCCGAAAGGGTTTCTATCGAAATGTAAACGGACTCAGGTTGAAAAGGGGGGATATTGTGGCGGTTGAAGCTTCTCCGGGACATGATATAGGAATTGTATCACTTGTAGGTGAAATTGTTGATAAGCAACTGAACCGGGCAAAACATACAGAAAATCCCGAAGAGCTGAAAAAGGTCTACCGAAAGGCCAAGCAGGTGGATATCGACAAATGGCAGGAGGCCATCCGGATAGAGGAGAAAACCATGCTTCAAAGCCGGAAGTTAGCCAGTGACCTGGGATTGAATATGAAGATCGGAGATGTGGAGTATCAGGGCGACAACACAAAAGCAATCTTTTACTATATCGCCGATGAACGTGTGGACTTCCGGGAATTGATCAAGGTGCTGGCGGAGACATTTCGGATACGGATTGAGATGAGGCAGATCGGAGCCAGGCAGGAAGCGGGTAGGATCGGTGGCATTGGTACCTGTGGCAGGGAACTTTGCTGTTCCACCTTTGTGACCAATTTCGTCTCCGTGAGTACCCATTCGGCAAGGGTGCAGGAAGTGGCTTTGAATCCTCAAAAACTGGCGGGGCAATGTGGCAAATTGAAGTGTTGCCTCAATTATGAGCTATCTGGTTATGAGGATGCACGTAAGAGATTCCCCGACACAAATATCATTTTGAAAACCATTCAGGGAGATGCCTATCATCTGAAAACAGATGTATACCGGGGGATTATGTCCTATGGATTCTCAGGGGGAGGAGCTCAGGCACTTGTTCCGGTACCCGTAGAGCGGGTCAAAGAAATTCAGCAAATGAACTCCAGGGGAGAGATGCCTGATGAACTGGTAGAAGTGAATTTTGTAGCCAAACCCAATCGACTTGAGTATACCAATGGAGCAGGTGAGGGAAGCCTGACCCGCTTTGAAAAAGAGGGGCGGCACAAAAAGAAAAAGAAAAAACGGAGACCTCCCAGAGGTCATCACAAAAGCTAATGAATAAGCTAGTAAAATCCTTTGTCCTGATCCTTTTCCTGGCCTTGGTATCCTGTGATCCAAACATGGTCTATGACCAGTATATTCCCATTGAGAGTGGTCTGTGGGGATGGGTGGATGCCCGGGAATTTAGGGTGGAGATTTCCGACACCACATCCCTCAATGATGTTTACCTGCAGATTAGGCATACGGTGGAATATCCCCTGAGCAACCTCTATTTGTTTGTTCATGTAAAGGGCCCCACAGGTCAAATTATAAAGGATACAGTCAATCTCATACTTGCTGCTCCGGATGGCAGCTGGACAGGCAGGGGCTCCGGGAACCTGAGAGAATTACAACTTCTCTACAGAAAACAGACTCAGTTCAAAAGCCCCGGCATCTACACATTTACCATCGAACAGGGAATGAGAAATCCGGAACTCCCGGTAACAGACCTGGGAGTGAGAATTGAAAAAATCAATCCATAGTAGCATTGGGAAAGAAGAAGCTGTCCAGATTCAAGGAACTCCAGACTCTTGGGGTGTTTCAACCTTCTCTTGAGGAGGTATTCCAAACAGATTTTCATAGGAAAGGGAATTGGTGCAATGATCAGTTTAAAAACCAGGGGCCGCTGATCCTTGAACTGGGTTGTGGAAAGGGAGAATACACTGTGGGTCTGGCAAGGTTGAATGCAGAGAAGAATTACGTAGGTCTGGACATTAAAGGGGCCAGAATCTGGACCGGGGCCAGAGCAGCTTTTGATGAGGGGCTGGAAAATGTCTCATTTATTCGCACCCGCATCGATTTTATTGGCTCCTTCTTTGCGACAGATGAAGTGGATGAATTGTGGGTTACCTTTCCCGATCCCCAGGAGAAAACCCGCAGAAGAAAGAAGCGACTTACCGGGGCAAATTTCCTGAACAAATACAGGCAATTTCTTAAAGACGGGGGTCTGGTTCATTTAAAAACAGATAACAGATCTCTTTACGTTGATACCCTCGCATTGGTCAGGAACAACGAACTCACGATAGAGAAATTCTCAGATGATATTTACAATGAGGGGTGGGATGATGAGATTGTTTCCATACAGACCTATTATGAGAAGCGTTTTCTGGCTGAAGGGATGCCTATAAACTATCTCAGTTTTCGATTGCCCGCCCACAAGGAAATCTTGGATATGCCTGATGAAACAGAATGAAGGTTTTTTTGACCGGGTCTACCAGGTGGTCAGCCAAATCCCCTATGGGAGGGTTACTTCCTATGGGGCAGTAGCCCGCTACCTGGGCTCCACCGGAGCTGCAAGAATGGTAGGATGGGCCATGAATCAATCCCACACATCTGAAACCTTTATTCCGGCCCATCGGGTGGTGAACCGTGTTGGAATGATCACAGGTAAGCATCATTTCGATGGGACAAACCTTATGCAGGAACTCCTGGAAAATGAGGGAGCCATCATTGAGGAAAACCGCATCCTTAATTTCGATGATCTCTTCTGGGATCCCCTGGAAGAACTGGACTGATTTTACTTAATCTAAATAAAAAAGCTATCTTTGATGCCATAATTTTAAGGGATAAATGGAGATAGAGAAGGAGAAAATACTGGAGGCACTCAAGCGGATCAAACATCCTGGTACAAAGGAGTCGATTGTTACCATGGGAATGGTAAATGATGTGCAGTACAGGGAGGGTGAACTATGGATCAGCCTCCGATTTGATAAGCCCAACGACCCCTTTATTGCCTCACTGAAGAAGGCATGTCAAAGAGCCGTTAGCGGAGTATTTGGAGAAGAGACTCTTAAATTGGAACATATACAGGTGCAAGTACCGGAGGTAGCCGTGAAGCCTGATCCGATGGCAGCAGTGGAAAATATTATTGCCATTGCTTCAGGTAAGGGAGGTGTAGGGAAATCCACCATTGCAACAAATCTGGCAGTCTCACTGGCAGGAATGGGAAAACGTGTAGGATTGATTGATGCAGATGTTTATGGACCCTCCATCCCTAAAATGTTTCATATTGAAGGGGAACGTCCGGTGGCACGTACCGAAGAAGGAACAGAATGGATAGTTCCCATTGAAAAATATGGAGTAAAATTATTGTCGGTAGGACTTTTCGTTAATCCGGAAGATGCAGTGATCTGGAGAGGGCCCATGGCCACCGGAGCATTAAAGCAGCTAATTTCACAGGGAGACTGGGGCGAACTGGACTATTTGCTGATTGACCTGCCTCCCGGAACAGGAGATGTACATCTGACCATGGTGCAGGAGGTCCCGGTTACGGGTGCAGTAATCGTAAGTACACCTCAGGAGGTGGCACTTGCCGATGTAATCAAGGGAATCAACATGTTTGCAGGGGAGAAGATCAATGTGCCTTTGCTGGGGATCATTGAAAACATGTCCTGGTTCACCCCGGAGGAGCTACCAGAGAATAAGTACTATATTTTCGGGAAGGATGGATGTAAAAACCTGGCAGAAAAAATGGGGATCAAACTTCTTGGTCAGGTGCCCATTGTACAGGGAATCAGGGAATCGGGCGATTCAGGAGAGCCTGTGGCACTTCATCCGGAGAAATCTCCCGGTGATGCATTTTTTCAGCTGGCTTTGACCCTTGAAGAAATCATAAAGACTAGAAATATCGAGTTGGAACCCACAAAGAAGGTGGAGATCATAACCAAGTAGGTTGAACATAGCTAAAACAGAGGAACAATGGAAGCTATAAAAGAGAGAGTTGAAAAGGCACTGGAAAAGATCAGGCCTTACCTGGTTGCAGATGGTGGAGATATCTCCATCGTTGATATCACTGAGGATATGACAGTTAGAGTAGAGATGAAAGGCGCATGCAATGGCTGCCCCTTCAGTATGCAGACCCTGAAAGCAGGGGTTGAAATGGCTGTCAGAAATGAAGTTCCGGAAATCAGAGAGGTGGTAGATATCAATGCCTAGGTTTCTTTTTTTCCAGGCTGATAAAATAAGTTATATCAAAACCAGTTAATTATTAATAGGAACTTGACAGTAACTTGTCAGAACTGGAATAAATTGCCTTTTCGGAAGACCATATACAGGGGGCTGATTTTGCTATCCTTTTTCAGCTGCGTGATTTCATGCAGTGTGGAGAAAAACACCTCGCTTACCCGGAATTTCCACAACATGACGGCCCATTATAACGTCTATTTCAATGGAGTGGAAAGCTACAATAAAGCGATAGAAAAGGCCCAGAGCTCGGTGATGATGGACTACAACCATATATTGCCTGTTTTCCTCTATGAGGATGAAACGGTCAACTCCACTGTAAACAGCGATATGAAAACGGCCATCGATAAGGCCACCAAGGTGATCACCTATCATTCCATCACGGCCAAACCGAAGGTAAAGGAGGGAAACCAATCTCCCAAAGACAAGGCATTCTACGAACAAAACGAATTCAACAAGTGGGTCGACGATTCCTATATGCTCATGGGCAGAGCCTATATGTACCAGGGTGAGTTTTTTCTGGCAGCTGAGACCTTTAAGCACATTCTGGTCACTTTCCCCAAAGAGGATATCAGGTTTCTGGGCATGATCTGGCTGGCCAGGGCATATATCATGATCGATGAAACAAGGGAGGCAGAGCGAATTATCTCCACCCTTGCCGATGAGAGCAAACTCCCCGAAGATTACATGGAGGCATTCCATACCACCCAGGCTCAGCTCCAGGTTAAACAGGATGAACCCTCTGATGCTGCTGAAAGCCTGGAATTGGCCCTTGGCTTTAAAGGAATTGATAAGGAGGACAAGATAAGGTACACCTATATCCAGGCGCAACTTTATGAAGAGACCGGTATGAATGACCTGGCTCTTGAGAAGTATAAGCGTGTTACCAAATATAATCCCACCTATGAAATGGCTTTTAATGCCCGGGTAAACATGGCAGAGGTATTTGAAGCGGGAAGTACCAGCAGCGATGACCTTAAGAAGTTGCTGAATAAAATGCTCAAGGACAGTAAGAACAGGGAGTATAAGGATCAGATCTATTTTGCCCTGGGAAATATTGCCATGGAGGAGGAAGACCGTGAGAAGGCCATCGAATATTACCAGCTATCAGTCTCAACCAGTATACAGAACAGGTATCAGAAAGGATTCTCATCTCTGACGCTGGCTGAAATGTTCTATGAGGAACCCAATTACCTGCTTTCGGCAGCCTATTACGATTCAGCGGTTACCTTTCTGAATCGTGAGTATCCGGGATATGCCGGATTGTCCACCCTGTCGGCCAGTTTGAGTGGACTGGTCTACAATGTGTCTGTTTACGAAATGGAGGATAGCCTGCAGACGCTTGCGGCAATGCCCGAAGAGGCCCGGATCGTTGTTATCGACGGGATTATCGAGCAGGTTCGTGAGGAGGAGGAGGAGGCCCGGCTGGCAGAGCAGCAGCTCATGCAGGATATGGCTTTTAACCAGTCCATGATGGGCAATAACAACCAACCCGGAGGACAGAGAGCTCAACAGGGAGGACAGTGGTACTTTTATAACATGAATGCCAAAGGCTTTGGTCAGCCCGAATTCAGGATGAAATGGGGAGAGCGTAAACTGGAGGATAACTGGCGAAGAAAAAACAAACAGGCCCTTTCAGATCTGCCTGGTGCCGGAGGCGAGAGTGACACCATCAACGGTGAGGGCGGAATCCCTATTTTTGATAACAAGTCCAGGGAGTTCTACCTGGCTGCCATTCCACTGAACGACTCCTCCCTGGAGCAGTCCGATATAAGGCTGGAGGATGCGCTCTACAATATGGGAGTGATCTATAAAGAGAAACTCCTGGATTATGAGGAATCAATCACCTCATTCACAAACCTGATTCAGCGCTATCCCGACACCAGGTTTGGCCCACCGACCTATTACTATCTCTACCAGCTCTATAACAACATTCAGGATCCGGGGCAGGCAAATTATCATGCCAGTCAGCTCTCAAGACTCTATCCACAATCTCATTATGCCATGCTCTTAAACAATCCCAACTATCTGAAAGAGCTTGAGGAGGAGGAGATGAAGGTGGTTCGCTACTATGAAGGGGTATTCAAGCTTTACCAGGAGAAAAATTATGCAGGGGTTATTGTTGCAGCCGATAGTGGAATGGCCATGTATGAAGATGATCCTCTTATTCCCAAATTCAAGTATATTAAAGCCTTATCGGTGGGAGCACTTTTAGGCAAAGAGAAAATGAAAGTGGAACTGGACTCACTGATCGCCCAGCATCCGTCTACCGAGGAGAGCCAGCAGGCGCAGGAGATCGTCGATTATATGTATATCGAATTCCCTGAGATCATGGAGGCAGATCAGGCCCAGGAGGCTGAAGTGATTTACGCAGCACCTGATTCTGTGCAGGAGCACTACTTCCTGATCGCATTGCATTCCAGTGAAAGCGTGAACCAGTTGAACTTTGATCTGTTAAACTATAACCTGGATAATTTTAACCAGTACGACCTGACCATTGATCGGGTGGAGTTGACCGATTCATACAGCATGATTGCTGTGAAGACATTCATAAATTCCGAAGGGGCAAAGCGATACAGGGAGGTAATAGAGGCAAATAAGGTTGAAATATTTGGGGAGATCCCCGAATCAAAGTATCGGATGATGATTATTTCATCGGAGAACTTCGGGGTGCTTTTTTCAGAGAAAGAGTTTAATCCCTATTATCTCTTTTACCAGAAGCACTACCAAAACCAAGAATAATGGCTAGAAAGATACATATACTTTGGACCGATGATGAGATAGATTTGCTGAAGCCATACATCATTTTCCTGGAAGAGAAGGAGTACAGGGTGACCACTTGTACCAATGGAGTTGATGCTCTGAAACTGGTTGAAGAAGAGGATTTTGATCTTATTTTTCTGGATGAAAATATGCCCGGATTATCGGGGCTTGAAACCCTGGAACGAATTAAAAATATCACCCCTTCCACCCCGGTGGTTATGATTACAAAAAGTGAGGAAGAGGACATCATGGATGAGGCTCTGGGAGGTAAAATCTCTGATTACCTGATTAAGCCCGTGAATCCAAAACAGATTCTTCTCACCATAAAGAAGAATATCGATACCAAAAGACTGGTTACACAAAAAACCACTTCAGGCTACCAGTCACAGTTTAATCAGCTGGGTATGCAGATTAATACAGCTTCCTCCTTCAATGATTGGGTAGAGATCTACACCCGACTGGTTTACTGGGAGAATGAGTTTGATTCCAGTGGAGCGGATGGACTGGATGAAGTCTTAAAAATGCAGAAGGCAGAAGCCAATAAGGAATTTTCGCGTTTTATACGAGGCAATTATGAGGATTGGTTCTCTGGAACCTCCTCCGATGTTCCCCTTATTTCCCCTCAAATCTTTCCTAAAAAGGTATTTCCCCTGTTGGATCAGGGAAAGGTGGTGGTGATCATCATAGACAACCTGCGTTTTGACCAGTGGAAAATCATTGAGCAGGAGATTGGGGACCTATTCAGAACCGATGAGGAGTCAATTTTTGTAGGCATACTTCCAACGGCCACACAGTATGCGAGAAATGCCATGTTTGCTGGGATGATGCCCAGCGAGATTCAGAAACGCTATCCCAATCTATGGATCGATGAGAACGAAGAGGGAGGAAAGAATGCAAATGAGGAGGAGCTCTGTAGGCTGCATATGCAGAGATTGGGAATCAAAGCCTCTTTTAACTACGTGAAAATCAGTAACCAGAGAGCCGGGAAAAAGGTAGTGGAAAATTCAAAGGATCTGCTCAACTATGACCTGAATGTACTGGTTTATAATTTTGTGGACATGCTCTCCCACTCCCGCACCGAAATGGAGATGATCAGGGAACTGGCATTTAACGAATCGTCTTACCGCTCACTGGTTAACAGCTGGTTCCAGCACTCCTATCTTTATGAATTACTGAAGCTCCTCAATGAGCAGGATATCAAGCTGGTCATCACTACCGACCATGGAGCTGTACGGGTAAATAATCCCATCAAAGTGATCGGAGACAGGCAAACCTCAGTAAACCTCAGATATAAACAGGGTAAAAACCTTAATTTTAATAAAAAAGAGGTTTTCGAGGTTACAAGACCAGAGTCGGTTTACCTGCCCAGGTCCAATGTGAGTTCCAGTTACATCTTTGCCATGAACAACGACTTCATGGTTTATCCCAATAACTACAACCACTTTGTAAACCTCTACAGGAATACATTTCAACACGGCGGCATCTCCATGGAAGAGATGCTAATTCCCATCTCTGTACTCTCACCCGTCAGATAGGATGGACAGATTGTGCATACCCTCCCTGGAGGAATATAGCCAGGCTGCCAGATCTTTCTTAAAGCGCGTAGGGGATATCACTGTTTTTGCCTTTTCGGGTGAACTGGGTGCCGGTAAAACTACATTTATACAGGGGCTCTGCAAAGAACTCGGCATTACAGTAGAGGTCAACAGTCCAACTTTTTCGCTGGTGAACCAATATTTCACACCGGAGGGCTCCGCCATATATCATTTCGATCTTTATAGAATTGAGAATCCGGGCGAATTGTACGACATGGGTTATGAAGAATACTTCTACTCGGGCGACCGTTGTTTTATTGAGTGGCCCGAGAAAGCCACCGATCTGATCCCCGAAGATGCACTCTGGGTGAAGATAAAGGTACTTGACAATAAAACGAGAGAATTGATCTTCGAACTTCCTCATTCATAATTTGTCTTGACAATGGGAGTTTATTGTTTTATTTTAGGCTACCTATATTAAGTTTGTAAAATGAAACACTCAGGATCGTCAGCTTTTAACATTCACAGGGAGGGATTAATGCCCCAGGAAGAGATGTTGGAGGTGGGTAACAAGCACAAGCAATTAAAAATCGGAATTCCATCGGAAGACCACTCCATAGAGAGCCGTGTGCCTCTTACGCCCGAAGCTGTTGAGATCCTTACCGGTCATGGACATGAGGTGATTCTGGAGTCAGGTGCCGGGAAGGCTGCAAATTACCAGGATAGGGATTACTCAGAAATGGGTGCGCTTATCTATGAACGCCGTCAGGAGGTATTCAGTGGATGTGATATCCTGCTAAAGATTGTTCCCCCCACCCTGGAAGAGATCGGCTGGATCAAGGAGAGGCAGACCCTGATCTCCTCTTTCCAGGTATTCACCCATTGCCAGGAGAAGTACATCAGGAGCCTGATGCAAAAAAGGGTTACAGCCATCGCTTTTGAAAAAATACAGGATGAGCATGACTGCTTCCCTGCAGTGAGGAGCATGAGCGCCATTGCCGGAACCACCAGTATATTGATTGCTGCTGAGTACCTAAGCAACATGAGGGGAGGTAAAGGGGTCATGCTGGGAGGAGTAACCGGTATCACACCTACCGAAGTGGTTATACTGGGTGCAGGCACTGCTGCAGAGTATGCCGTACGAGCAGCTCTGGGAGTGGGATCCGATGTAAAAGTCTTTGATCATTCTATCCATCGCCTGCGCAGATTGCAGTCTGCAGTTGGACAGATGGTATCCACCTCAATCTTCCACCCCAAGGTGATTTTAAAAGCAATGCGTTCGGCTGATGTGGTGATTGGTGCCATCAGGCGTGAAGAGAATCAGTCGTCCTATTTTATCTCAGAAGAGATGGTAAGGGAGATGAAGAAGGGGTCGGTCATTATCGACATCAGTATAGATCGGGGGGGATGCATTGAAACTTCCGAGCTAAGAAGTCAGATGGATCCGGTGTTTGTAAAGCACGGGGTGATTCACTATTGTGTACCCAATATTCCCTCCAGAGTGGCACGCACGGCCTCCATAGCCATCAGCAATGTGTTTGCACCACTGATCGTTGGAATGGGTGAATTGGGAGATATGGGAAAACATTTAAAGGAGAACGTGGGCCTCAGGCATGGTGTATATGTTTACAAAGGGATTCTGACCAATGATGCCATTGGTTCCAGATTGGGTATTCCTTCAAAGGACATGGATCTCCTGATGTCTGCATTTTAAGAAGAACAGGAAATGAAGAGCGTAAATAAATATGTGTGGATTGGTGTGATCGCCCTGTTTTTTATGGGATGTGACAGCTGGAAAGGACCTGAAGAAAAGGGAGAATTCCTATTGAGCTCTGAAAAGTTCGGAACAAACACTTACCATTTAATGGGATATCTCTTTGAGGAGAGTGAGTTTTACCGTTATCCCTATCAGGGCGATAAGATTCCTGATATTATCAACGAAGGGTATCTGGTCATCGCAGATGATGGTGGGCTGATCTCCTTACCCGGATTTAACACCCCCGGCCAGATGAATGGGTTTGCCCTGATAGGTGAATTTGAATCCCTGGATGGAGCCCGAAGTTTTTATGAGGGCTACGACAATGTGGAGGATGGCTTGCAATTTGAAACTGTCAGCGACACCGTGGAGCTCTACCAGGTATGGGTACAGCAAACCAGCGCAGGAAACTATGCGAAATTACTTGTGAAAGATATATTGGACCGGGAAGGAGAGTCTGGCACTCTTTTCAATGATGTGGTTCTGGAGTACACCTACCAGTCAGATGGATCGACCAATTTTCCTGATTGATCCTGCATAAATTTTCTATATTAGGGCATGAATTTCGCGCTTCTTGGTTTTATTTTCTATCTGGTGGTGATCCTGGTGGTGGGATTTGTCACTTACAACATCAACAAATCCCATAAGGACTTTTTCATAGCAGGGAGAAAACTTAATCCCTGGGTGGTGGCCTTTTCAGAACGCGCCTCCGGAGAGAGTGCCTGGTTGTTGTTGGGACTGCCAGGTGCAGCCTTTGCATCCGGATTAATGGAGTTCTGGACCGCACTGGGCTGTGTTTCGGGGATCATCTTCTACTGGTTCTTTATTGCAAAGGCCCTCCGAATTGAGACTGAACGGCTCGGGGCATTCACCCTGCCCACCTTTCTGGCTGCCAGGTTCGAAAAAGGCCAGTCGGCCATCCGGGTGCTTGCAACCTTTATCATCATCTTCTTTTTCATCTTCTACCTCTCCGCCCAGTTTAACGGAGCGGGTAAGATTTTAAACGTAACCTTCGGCATCAAACAGTCCACCGGAATGATTATTGGAGCGGCAGTGATCATCTTTTATACCATGATGGGCGGATTTTTTGCGGTGGCCTGGACCGATATGGTGCAGGGGATTATTATGATTGGTACCCTGGTTGTCCTTCCTTTGGTGGGGCTGGCTGAATTGAAGGAGATTAACGATGGAACCCTGGTTCTGGCCGACCTGGTAGCTGAGGATGGGCATCCTTTGATGTCGTTTACCGGCGGGAAAACCGGGTGGGCCGCAGCTGCAATGATTATCAGTGGCCTTAGCTGGGCACTTGGATACATGGGGCAGCCTCATCTGCTGACCCGTTTTATGGCCATAAAAAGTGCCGATCAGATAAAAGTATCCCGTCGCATTGCCATCGCCTGGGTGATTCCTGCCTTTACGGGGGCGGTCATCATAGGGATTATAGGGGCCGGACTCTATGGGCAGGGAATGTTTGAAGATATTGAGATAGTGATGCCCCACCTGGCCAATGAACTGTTGCCTGCATGGCTGGCAGGTATTTTTGTTAGTGGTGCCATTGCAGCCATGATGTCTACCGCCGACAGCCAGTTGCTTGTGATCAGCTCATCCATTATCGAGGATTTCTTTCACAGGACCCTGGGCTGGGATGTGGGGGACAAGATGCTATTAAAGGGAAGCCGGATAATTACCATTGTGGTGGGGCTAATCGGGTTTGCCATAGCACTCACTTCAGACAAACTAATTTTTTCCATGGTCTCCTATGCATGGGCCGGATTGGGATCCTCATTCGGTCCGGTGATCCTGCTTTTGCTAAGCTGGAAAAAAGTCACGCACCAGGGAGTTATAGCTGGTCTGGGTACAGGGTTTATCACCACAGTGATCTGGTCAGAGCTTTCAGCCCTTGATGCTGTGATCAGTGTCAGATTTGTCTCCTGGGTAATGGCTTTTCTTGCTGTATGGCTGGTGAGCCGGTTTACGCAAACTCACTCCTGATTTTGATTTTCCAATGAGACTTATTTACAACATAGGGATCGGGTTTTACTGGTTGCTTGCATGGATCATTTCCCCATGGAACAGGAAGGCCAAATTGTGGACCCAGGGCAGAAAGAGATGGCTTGAGGGGCTGCAACAGGCCTTTGAACCCGGAGATCGGGTGATATGGTTTCACTGCTCGTCACTTGGAGAGTTTGAACAGGGAAGGCCTGTGCTTGAAGCCTTTAGGCTCAGGTTCCCCGAACATAAAATTTTGCTTACTTTCTTTTCCCCATCGGGGTATGAAAAACGTAAAAATTATCCTGGGGCAAATCACGTGATGTACCTCCCCTTGGATAAGAGGAGAAACGCCAGGAAGCTGATGGAATCAGTGTCTGTGGAGATGGCCCTGTTTATCAAGTATGAATTCTGGTACCACTTTTTGAACCGGCTAAAATCTGAGGGAATCCCTGTATTTTTAGTCTCGGGCAATTTCAGGGCCGATCAGGTCTTCTTCAAATGGTATGGAGGTTGGTACAGGAAATTCCTTGATTGTTTTACACAGATATTTGTTCAGAAAGAGGATTCAGAGCTACTGCTTAAAGGCATTGGTTTTGACCGGGTCACTGTGGCGGGAGATACCCGATTTGACCGGGTGTATGAGCTGGTTAAGAGTGATTACAGGAATCGGGTCCTTGAGGATTTTGCCAAAGATGCCCCTGTAATTGTTGCCGGAAGCACCTGGGAGAAGGATGAACAGATCCTGGAGTATACATTCAACAATCTGACTGTGGAGACCAGGTGGATCATTGCACCCCATGAGCTTTCGGATTCTCATATCCTCAATTTAAAAAGACGTTTTCCCTCCAGTGTCCTGCTGTCCGAATTAAAAAATGAAATCCCTTCCCAAACGAGGATGGTAATCGTGGACACCATGGGGCAGCTCTCCTACCTCTACAGGTTTGGTACCATTGCTTATGTGGGGGGTGGATTTGGCAAAGGAATCCATAACACCCTTGAGCCTGCCACCTATGGAATACCGGTTCTTTTCGGACCGGTCTATGATAAGTTTGCGGAAGCTTTAGATCTCATCCGGCTTGGAGGAGCCTTTCCGGTTCAGGATGGAGAAGGTCTTTTATCCACAATTCGTGAACAATTGGATAATCCAGATCTGTTGAAAACCTCATCCCAAATCGCCGGAAACTATGTCCGGGAAAGGGTTGGAGCCACTTCGATCATTCTTGATGAAGTGTGCAAAAAATTGAAAGGGAATATGTTTTAGAGAATCTTTTCGGGACCAGATTTCTTCATACTTTTGAGCTACGGCCAAGGTTATGAACATACATTACAATTTCTTATCTCTTTCTTAACAAAAGCGTAATTATCGAAGCATAATTTCGGGGCTGAACAATTTACCTTAAAATCAAAATTTACCTTAAAACCAATTTATCTATGAAAACTATTAAAAGGTTGTTGCTTTCAATGGCAGTCCTGGGAATCTCTCTGGGTGTCATGGGGCAGGGAGTGCTTACAGGAACTGTACTTGACCATGAAGCTGGAATGGCTCTTCCGGGAGCGGCCATTTTTGAAAGTGGTACAACAAATGGTACAATCACCGGTCTCGATGGTACCTTTCAATTAAATACCACCGCGCAAACCGGTAGCATCGTGATCTCATTTTTGGGGTATATTTCACAGACCCTGGATTTTGACCTGGCCGATGCTACAGGTGTTGGAGAGCTTGTATTGGAACTGGATGCCAAGACGATGGATGAGGTTGTGATTATTGGCTATGGTGTAATTGACGTGGCCAAGGACCGGGAGACACCCGTGGCTGTTTCTACCATTAAGCTTCCCGAGATTGTAGCCAAAACCGGAAACCAGGAGTTTCCGGACATCATGAAGAATACTCCTTCAGTTTACGTAGCCAGCCAGGCTGGTGGATATGGCGATTCCCGCATCAATATCAGGGGATTTTCCCAGGAAAATCTGGCCCTTCTGTTTAATGGTCAGCCCGTGAATGGAATGGAAGATGGCAAGGTCTACTGGTCAAACTGGCAGGGGCTCTCAGAAATTGCCACTGCAATTCAGATTCAGAGAGGTCTTGGATCATCTAAACTTGCTATCTCTTCTGTGGGAGCTACCATCAACGTGGTGACAAAAGCCACCGATATGGTTGCCGGCGGACGTGTGAGCGCCATGATGGGTAATGACAATTACATGAAGTTTGTCGCCAGCACTTCTACGGGATTGAATGAGAAAGGCTGGGGAGCCAGTATTCTCTTATCCCACTGGCAGGGTGATGGATATAACCACGGAACCCAGGGACAGGGACAGACCTATTTCTTCTCAATTGGATACAAGCCTTCAGAGAAGCACCAATTTAACTTTTCAGTTACCGGTGCTCCCCAATGGCACTATCAGAACTACACCAAAAACCTGACTGCCTATGACAGGGATGGTGATGGTGTGATTACCAACGATGAGCAGAGGTTCAATAACAACTGGGGCTATTATCAGGGCAAAGAGTATTCATTGCGCGAAAACTTCTACCACAAGCCGGTAGCCAACCTGAACTGGGACTGGAATATCAGTGATAACTCTTCTCTCTCTACCGTACTTTATGGATCCACAGGATCGGGTGGAGGAACTGGTGGTTACGGAAACGGATATTATACCTATGATGCAGACGGACAACTTGATTTTGATCAGATCCGTGCCAACAACGAGTCTATCGTCAATGATGGAAGCGAAGACTGGCATATTCCCGGAAGGACCATCGGATCCTATGGAGACAATGCAGCTATTCGCCGTGCTTCCATGAATATGCACAACTGGCTGGGTGCTGTAATCAACTTCAACCACGAGATCAATGAGAAACTGGCCTTTAACGTGGGTACCGACATCAGGACCTATTATGGCGAGCATTTCAGGGTGGTAGACAACCTTTGGGGACTAGATGGATACTGGGACGACAACTACAATGGAGCCGGATTCCAGGATATGTTCCCGGGAGGCCAGGTCTATACCCAGGAGCACACTGCAAGTCCTTATATGTTCTGGACCCAGAGGAACGGAATGTTGGATGACAAACTGGACTATTACAACACCGAGAGAATCTCCTATGCAGGAGCATTTGGACAGCTGGAATACAAAACCAACAGACTTTCCACATTTGTTCAGGCTGCACTTTCTACCCAGTCCTATCAGCGATTCGATTACCATAGCTATTCAGATCCCGACGAGCAGAAGTCTGAGAAACTGAGGCATCCTGGTTATAACCTGAAAGCAGGAGCCAATTACAACATCAATGAAAACCACAATGTATTTGTAAATGCAGGTTACTACTCCCGTCAGCCCTTCTTTGATGATCTTTTCCTGAATTACCTGAATGATGTGAACGAAGATGTGGGTAACGAAGGTGTACTTAGTCTGGAAGCTGGTTATGGTTACAGAAGCCAATATCTGGATATTGATCTCAATGCTTACTACACCGCGTGGACAGACAGGCAGATCAGGCAGAGCGGAGATTTCGACGGCGATGGAGAACGTGACGATATAGCCCTGTACGAGAATGTGGCAGAAAACCACTCCGGTGTGGAGCTTGAATTCGAAGTGAAACCCATCCGTGCCCTCTCCATTCGTGGTTTTGCTTCCATTGGAATGTGGGAGTATGCCGGTGATGTGAAAGCCAGGATCTGGGACGAAGACCGCAATCCCATTGGGAATGATGATGAAATCCTCTACCTGGATGGTGTAAAGGTGGGTAATGCTGCTCAAACCAGCTTTGGTCTGCTGGGAACCTGGAAAATTGTCAAAGGATTGTCTGTGGATCTGGACTACCGCTATTATGACAGACTCTATGCCGCCATTAATCCCGGAAGTTTTGGAACACCGGATCACCAGGGTTCCCTGGAGCTGCCTTCATTTGGTCTGCTGGATGCCGGAGTTTCTTACAAGCTCTACTTTAAGAACCGCAGAAGCCTTCAATTCAGATTTAATGCCAATAACCTGCTAAATACCCAGTTTATTTCGCAGTCTGATACCAACTACCATTCTGAGGCAGGTGAACCTGAATGGAATGGAGTGAATATGAATAACCGGGTCTATTTCGGTAACGGATTAACCTGGAATTTTGGTGTTGCTTATAAGTTTTAGTGACCCATTTTCGTAAATTTATTGAACGGGGTGTCCGATTTGGGCACCCTTTTCTTTCTGTCATTTTTTTTAGACCAATTTCTTGCAAAAGTCAGGTTCCCCGTGAACAGGGGGATAGAGCGGATACTGAAATATACATAATTCAAGTAAATAACAGTGAATCAGCGCAGTAACAGTTTTTTGGATGGGAAAATTACATGATATTTCTCATGTGTCTGCCATTCATTGAGTTAGCCAAAACGTTAATTTCTTGTTGATAAAATGGAGTGTTAATCACCCAATTCCCTATGGATTTCTTCTTAATTTCATTCCCCGAAATCTGTATCAAAGAGGACCCCTGTTTTATCACCTATTTGTGTAAAGTCTAATGATTTTTGCCAAAAGAAAAGAGGGATTTTTGCCCCTTTTTTTTAAATTTCCCTTTTATAACAGACAGATTTCCAGTAGATTACTAGGTTGTTAGAAGATTTTAATAACTCTGAATCAAATATTGTAAACACAAATGAGTGCTCAGGTGTTGTAATAAAGCACCAACCCTTAAGTTTAAAAAAGAATAGAATGGCAGAAAAGGCAGTACCACAAAAAAACCTAGCGTTTGTTGATCAGAAGCCCAACAGTGAAGTAGTAGGATTAACACTGGAAGAGCAGAAGCTTAAACAGACCTATAGTTTTGATGAAGCCTTTAAAGCCTCTCTTGGATATTTTAACGGGGATGAGCTGGCTGCTCGGGTCTGGGTGAATAAATATGCGCTCAAGGATTCGCAGGGTAAAATGTATGAACGTACTCCCGATGATATGCACAGGCGCCTGGCTTCTGAAATCGGACGCATCGAGAAACGTTATCCCAACCCCCTCTCCTTTGATGAGCTGTTTGATCTCATGCAGAGGTTTAAGTACATTGTTCCCCAGGGATCCCCTATGACGGGTATTGGGAATAATTTTCAGATCGCCAGTCTTTCCAACTGCTTTGTGATTGGACACGACGGTCAGGCCGACTCCTATGGTGGGATCATGAAGATTGACCAGGAGCAGGTTCAATTGATGAAACGCCGGGGTGGAGTAGGGCATGATCTTTCTCACATCAGGCCCTCAGGCAGCCAGGTATTGAACAGCGCCCTTTCCTCCACAGGAGTGGTTCCCTTTATGGAGAGGTACTCCAATTCAACCCGGGAGGTAGCCCAGGACGGCAGAAGAGGTGCCCTTATGCTGAGCATCTCAATTAAGCATCCCGATGCCGAACACTTTATCGATGCCAAACTGGAAATGGGAAAGGTAACCGGAGCCAATGTATCTGTAAAGATCAACGACGAATTTATGGAGGCTGTAGTGGAGGGTAAGTCCTATACACAGCAGTACCCCATCGAGTCGGACAATCCCACCCACATTAAGGAAATTGACGCCCGTGGGCTCTGGAAGAAGATTGTCCACAATGCCTGGAAATCGGCTGAACCGGGTATTTTATTCTGGGATACAGTAATCCGCGAATCGGTGGCAGATAGCTATGCGGACCAGGGTTTTAAAACAGTATCCACCAATCCTTGTGGTGAGATTCCTCTATGTCCATATGACAGCTGCCGTTTGTTGGCAGTGAATCTGTATAGTTATGTGGATCAGCCATTCACAAAAGAGGCCAAATTCAACTGGGAGAAGTTTCGTAAGCATGTGGGCCTGGCCCAGCGCATTATGGATGACATCATCGATCTTGAACTGGAAAAGGTAGATGCCATTCTGGATAAGATTTACTCTGACCCTGAGGATGAAGAGATCAAAAGGGTTGAGATTGACCTCTGGAAGAACATCAAAGGAAAGGCCGTTGAAGGCAGAAGAACCGGGGTGGGAATTACAGCCGAAGGAGATATGTTGGCAGCATTAGGACTGCAGTACGGCAGTGAAAATGCCACTGATTTCTCCGTGGAGGTCCACAAAGCTGTTGCCATTGAAGCTTACCGTTCTTCGGTAACCATGGCAAAAGAGAGGGGTGCTTTTGAAATATTCGATTTTAACAAGGAGAAAGACAATCCTTTCATCCAAAGACTTGGCAAAGAAGACCCCGGTCTCATCGAGGAGATGAAGGAGCATGGACGCAGAAATATCTCACTGCTCACCATAGCCCCCACAGGGAGCACCAGCCTGATGACTCAGACCACTTCAGGAATTGAACCCGTTTTCCTGCCGGTTTACAAGCGACGCAGAAAGGTGAATCCCAATGACAAACAAGCAAAGATCTCCTTTGTGGATGAAGTGGGCGACAGCTGGGAAGAGTATCCTGTCTTCCACCACAATTTCCTCACCTGGCTTACAGTTAACGGCATGGATCCTGAGGAGGTGAAACAGTTCAGTGATGAGGACATACAGGAGCTGGTAAAGCGTTCTCCATACTACAAAGCCACCTCCAATGACGTGGACTGGATGCAAAAGGTAAAGATGCAGGGAGCCATTCAGAAGTGGGTGGACCACTCCATCAGTGTAACCATCAACCTGCCTTCCAATGCGAAAGAGGAGCTGGTGGGTGATCTCTATATCCATGCCTGGAAAAATGGTTGCAAGGGAGCCACCGTATACCGTGATGGTTCCAGATCGGGGGTTCTGGTCGCCAATGATAAGAAGGAAGAGGAGACCAATTTCCCCATCAAACGACCCAAAGCGCTGGATGCAGAGATTCTCAGGTTTAAGAATAACGATGAAGACTGGATTGCTTTTATCGGCCTCCTGAAAGGCAAGCCTTACGAAATTTTTACAGGACGTAAGGAAGAAGACACCTTCCCCATCCCCTCCAAGGTGAAGAAGGGTAAGATCCTGAAAAACAAAAATGAGGATGGATCCAAGCGTTACGACTTTCAATATGTGGATAAATATGGTTATAAAGTGACCATGGGTGGCCTGTCGCACCAGTTTAACAGTGAATTCTGGAACTATGCCAAGCTTATTTCAGGTGTATTGAGGCATGGAATGCCCGTGATGGATGCCATCAACCTGATCAGTTCGCTACGCCTGGATAATGAATCCATCAATACCTGGAGTGCAGGTGTGGTAAGATCTTTGAAAAAATACATTCCCGATGGAACCAAAGCCAAGTCGGGTTTAAAATGTGAAGAATGCGAATCAAATAATCTCGTTTACCAGGAGGGCTGCTTGATTTGTAAAGAATGCGGTCATTCAAAATGTGGATAATTTGAGGAGGGTGGTTAAAGGATGGTGATTTTCTTAAGGATGGATTCGCCCTTTGTGCCGAAAATATGAAGGAGGTAAATTCCCGGCTGGAGATTCCCAACCCGGATTCGGGCATCAGAGGGTTCACTAAGACTGCGGAGTTGTCGTCCGGAAAGGTCCAGAAGAGTAATTTCTTTCAATTCTATCCCCGAAGAGGCTGAAATATGGAGCCATTGCCCTTCAACCGGATTGGGATAAACATTTACCATTTCCCCGGCAGAGTGCCTGGCCTGGTTTGACACCACAAGCTTACCTGCAGCAAATCTATTTACAAACTCCTGGTAATAAGCATTGGCCACACCCTGGTCAAAAATGATCAGCGTATTTTCATCGTTTCTTAGCCGGGCAGATGAACTCCAGTTGTGTGAGCCGGTCAAAAGGAGCGGATCCGAATGGGCAACTCCCTGATCGACAATCATATATTTGTGATGCATGATACCAGGTTCACCCTTGAGACGCAGATCCTCTCTAAGGCTTGTTTTCAAGCTGTTGAATATGGGTTCCCCATACTGATCATAATCATTAAGAAGTACTTTTACGTCCACACCTGCCTTATTTTTTGCAGTCAACAAGTCGCCTATGTCCGATTTGGTAATAAGCATAGTGGCAACAAAAGCAGACTCACCTGCAGATTCAAGAGCCCTCAGGATTTGGGTATGTGTGCCATCCGAGGGGCTAAAGTAGCACTCTACCGGCTTGTTGTTAATGATAAACTGGTGGGGGGTATTATCCAGCTTGTCGGGTCCGAATCTGGCCCTGGAAGGATCGGGCAAAGCCTCTTCACTTCCAAACATTTCGTTAAACTCCATGGCATATGCCCTGGCCAGGCTTTGATCCTGCAGAGTGATTACATTGTTGGGATCGGTGTGGATCTGTCCCTCCGTAAAGTTGGTCGAGCCTGTCCAGACAAGGGGTCGATCCGGATTGGATGAATTTACATCAAACACCACAAACTTATTGTGCATGATTCCATAGTCCGGGTAGCCATCTCTGGGACTGGCAATCTTCCCTATACCTGAAGATAGAGAGTTTAATCCCAGGACACTTGTATTTCCGTCGTAAACAATCCGCACCCTGACTCCACGGGCAAAAGCCCGGTTCAGGGCTTCAGTGATGTTGGAAATTCCATTGTTATTAATGTTATATAGGGCGAAATCGATGGACTCATCAGCCTGGTTTATATATTCGATCAATTTATTATCGATGCCTGTTTTCAGGTAAATGGCTTCCATAAGACCCAGCGAGACCGAATGATCCACCGGTCTGTTGAAAAAAGCTTTTATTTCACCCCCGGATTCTGAACGGGTCATAAATACATCTACCTGAGCCATGGCAGTATCGCCCTCCCTCACAGAAAAGGCTTGCATATAGACCAGCTGAGAAGCATCCAGTCCGGATAATTGCAGGGTATGCAAATAGGTTTCACCCGGAGTGTTTAGTGCCCCCATTTCCAACATGGGTGTAAAACCATAAAAGGCCTCAGTGGTTCCGGCTTGGTCGGTGGTCCAGTCCACCACAAATCCGGAGGTGGACAGATCATGCATAAGGGGAACCCCAACCATATGAATTCCGCTGAATGATACCAGGTCATTTTCATCCCTGGGAAGTAGCTGGTAAACCCCACTGTAGGAGCCCAGTACCCCGATGAGGGAGATTGATTCGTTGGGTATGGAAACCCCGATCAGGGGAGAATCCAGAGAATTGATATAGATCTGTCCATCTTCTCCACCTGACTTGAAGGTATACGTGTTTCTCTCAAAAGCACCTAAGGTATTGAACTCTACCTGGTTGACCCTCACAAGCACTCCTTCATACCCTTCCTCAAATTGTGAAGGAGTGAGGGTAACAGGCTCAGGAAGTGGATTTCCTGAACTGTGGAGCGTGACACTTTCCACCGGATCGATCTCCAGCAGGGTGTAGTAATCTTTTAGTGTGCCCGTAACCGTAATGCTATCTCCTCTCTGTAGGGTATTCAATTTAGAAGAGTATACGGCGATGCCTCCTGTTTGATCCTGCAAAAACCTGATTACACCCAGCTCCGATCCATTTATAACTGTGCCGCTTATGGTCACCTTTGTTCCTTCGGCCCTCTCTCTGGCACTGGCAATATCCTGTTGCCCGTTTAGCAGGGCAGTGATAGTGGCCATAAGACCGATCAGAAGGAAAGCTTTGTTCATTGAAACAAAGTTAATTGCTTTCCACAAAAAAAGACCGCCTGAAACAGACGGTCTCCTGAATAAAGGAATATGTTGGGACCTTACTCCTTCTCTTCTGCTTTTTTGGCGATCATAAACGAGAGGAAAAGACCCATACCACCAAAGAAGAGTGCTGAGGCAAAATAAGCCGGCTCTTCCTGAATATCTGTATAGGTTTCAAGAATACTTCCGATAAAAAGTCCAAAGCCCAGTCCGGCGAGCAACAATGCCCATTTAAGGATACCATATGAGTTGGGTTTTTTGTCAACCATCAGATCCTTGGGATTTACACCCTTTTCAATCATAGACATTCTTTCGCGGTTCCTCGATGTGACTATCACAAATACGATTCCGAATACGGCGGCAAAAATGACGAGTACTATAAAAAAGTCTTCCATAATATTGTTTTTGGTTATACGTGTTTTCTTGCCTCTATGACGCCGGTTACTAAAATCATGTTACAACTTATTCCGATAATTTTTTGTAAACTGTACACGTTTATATAATGAAGGGGACGAAAAGTGAGATAAGAGTGTAACGTTTTTTAATAACCGGCGTCTTAGACTTTGAATGGTGCTCCGTGATGAGAAATATTATATCGACCGGGTAAGAGCGGGAGATAAAGAGGCATTTGCCTGGCTGGTAGACCAGTACCGTGATATGATATACACGGTTTGTTTGCGGATGCTAAGCTCTGAAGTGGATGCAGAAGAGGCTGCTCAGGATGCTTTTGTGAAAGCTTACAGGTCGTTGAGCTCATTCCAGGGAAAATCAAAGTTTTCTACCTGGATTTACCGGATCGCTTATAATCAGTGCATAAGTATGATCCGGAAAAAAGTGAGGATGATCGATCTGGTGGAAGACGTGCCTGATGGAGAGATCAGTGAAGGGGATATGAGTGGTCTGGATACAATCGCAGCTGAAGAGAGAAGTAAATATCTGCAAATGGCCATTGAAGCACTTGGTGAAACCGACAGTGTGGTGATCACACTCTTCTATTATGAGGAGCTTTCTCTTGAAGAGATAGCCGAAATTACCGGTCTGACCAGCAGCAACATCAGAATTAAGTTGCATCGGTCGAGAAAAAAAATGTACCAGGTAATTAATAATTATTTAAAATCTGAAGTATCTTCAATACTTTAATATGGAACGGGATCCGAATATATCGAAACTTGTGAGGGAGTCTGGAATTTCGAAGGCTCCGGAGAATCTGACCAGACGGGTGATGGATCTGATCAGTGAAGAGTCTGAAAAACAGGCTTATAAGCCCATTATTGGAAAAGCAGGCAGATGGATCATTCTGCTTTTTGTTGTAGGAGTTGTGGTGGCTTCTCTTTTGGCAGCTGAACCCGGACAGCGTATTTTTAGCTCGGAAGGGGTATTTTCAGGATTAGAATTTCAAATGCCCCAGCTCACCTTTAACCTGGATTTCATTTCACAGATTAGCCCTTCCACCGGACTGGTAGCAGGCCTGGTGGCACTTTTTATCCTGGTCCTTTCGGATGCAGGGATCAGGCGGCGAAGAGTGACTTAAATCGACTCAAATCACTCGCAGCTCTTTCCCCACTTTAATAAATCCTTTAATAGCCCGCTCGAGGTGCTCCTGTTCATGAGCTGCGGAGAGCTGCACCCTGATTCTTGCCTGGTCGCGCGGAACCACCGGAAAATAAAATCCGATCACATAGATTCCTTCATCAAGCAGCCTTTTAGCAAACTCCTGGGAAAGTTTGGCGTCGTAGAGCATCACTGCACAGATGGCCGACTGGGTGGGTTTGATATCAAAACCGGCAGTGGTCATCTTCTCCATAAAGTAGTCCGTGTTGCTATGTAGTTTTTCCTGCAATTCGGTGGTCTCATCCATCATATCAAACATACGGATACCGGCACCCACCACAGCCGGAGGCAATGAGTTGGAAAAAAGGTAGGGCCTTGATCGCTGTCGAAGCATTTCAATGATCTCTTTTTTTCCAGTGGTGAATCCACCAATGGCTCCCCCAAAAGCTTTCCCTAGGGTTCCGGTGATGATGTCTACTTTTCCACGGATGTTGTAGAGTTCTGTAACCCCCCTGCCGGTTTCGCCCACCACACCGGCCGAATGACACTCATCCACCATCACCATGGCATCGTATTTTTCTGCCAGCTCACATATGCGGTCTACAGGAGGTACATTCCCGTCCATGGAGAAGACCCCGTCGGTAACAATGATGCGGAAGCGCTGTGCCTGGGCTTCCTTGAGCTGCAATTCCAGGTCCTCCATATCGGCATTTTTGTAACGATACCTCTGTGCTTTGCAAAGCCTTACCCCATCGATGATGGAAGCATGGTTCAATGCATCGGAAATAATGGCATCTTCGGCCGTGAGCAGAGGTTCAAACACTCCTCCGTTTGCATCAAAACAGGCCGCATATAGGATGGTATCCTCGGTGCCAAAATAGGAGGTAATCTTCTGTTCCAGGGTTTTATGAAGATCCTGTGATCCACAGATAAACCTTACCGAAGACATACCGAAACCATGTGTATCCAGGGCATCCTTGGCTGCCTGGACCAGCTGGGGGTGGTTGGAGAGGCCCAGGTAGTTGTTGGCACAGAAGTTCAGTACCCTCTGTCCGCTTTCAAGCTCAATTTCGGCCTCCTGGGAGGAGGTGATAATGTGTTCGGACTTAAATAGTCCGGCTGAACGAATCTGATCAAGTTCAGCTGCCAAATGTTCTTTTATTTTTCCGTACATCTTGTTTGTGATAAGTCAGGTTAGGTATCCATGCGAAATTAGGAGTTTCTGCTACCCAAAAAAAATGATACTAAACATAAAGCCGGCCCCATCGTAATTTCACTATTTTTGTTCCCGATTATGCAAAAGATGAGGTTTCAAATTCAAGGGTATATGAAAAAGTGGATCATGGTCGGGCTTATTTTGTGCGCTATCGGACTTAAAGCCCAGGAGTATCAACCACAGATCTACCAGTTCTATCTGGAAGGGAAAATGGATCAGTGGAAAGAGGTAATGGATCAGATGAATTCGGAGTATGAGAAGACGGCCAGCATGGAGCTGCTGTACGACCTGACCGAGGCACAGTATGGATATATCGCCTATTGCCTGTCGGTGAAGCAAAAGAAAGAGGCAGCTGAATTGCTTGATTTGGCCGATGAACAAATCGAGACACTCCTGAAATGGCAGAAGAACAATCCAAGAATCTATAGCCTGAAGGGTGCCCTTTATGGATTTCGAATCCAGCTGAAACCTTTAAAAGCTCCTTCTTACGGGAAAAAATCGGTGAAAGCCAACGATAAGGCCATTCAACTGGGTCCCCGGGAACCGCAGGCATGGATGGAAAAAGCCAATATTGCTTATTACAAACCAAGGGCATTTGGAGGCTCCAAAAGCGAGGCTGTCCTTCTTTATGAAAAGGCTGTAAAGTTATATGAAGCAATTCCTGAGCGTACCATACAAAACTGGCTCTACCTGAATTGCCTGGTGGGATTAGGAATGGCCTATGAAAAGACCGATCAGATTCAGGCTGCAGGTAAAGTTTATAAGAAGGTCCTAAAGATGGAGCCCACATTCAAATGGGTTAGCGAAGAGGTATATCCCCAGTTCAGGGAAAAGCATTCAAGCAATTAACCATCACTCCGGACCAATTATCTATCTTTGCGTTGCACAATAAATAAACAGGACGCATCCAATGAATCAGAACATCAGGGTAAGATTTGCCCCCAGTCCAACGGGGCCTTTACATATCGGCGGTTTAAGAACAGCCCTCTTTAATTATTTATTTGCGAAAAAACATGGAGGGACCTTTATACTTCGCATCGAAGATACGGATCAAACCAGGTACGTACCCGGTGCTGAGGAGTATATACAGGATTCCCTGGAGTGGTGTGGCCTGGTCCCCGATGAAGGCCCCCGGCAAGGTGGTGGGTTCGGTCCCTATCGCCAGTCTGAAAGAAAGAGCCGCTATCGTCAATATGCAATGCAGCTGGTAGAGGGGGGACACGCCTATTATGCTTTCGATACAGCGGAAGAGCTGGATAAACTGCGCAATGAATATGAGGCACGTGGAGAGACCTTTGTGTACGATGCTGGGGTCAGGGGATCCTTAAATAATTCACTTGCCCTTACTCCTTCTCAGTTGGAGCAGCTGATTGAAACGGGAACACCCTATGTAATCCGGTTCAAATTTGTACCGGAGAAGGAGATTGTCATGAAAGATATGGTTCGGGGAGAGGTTCTGGTGAACAGCTCCACGCTGGACGATAAGATCCTTTTTAAATCCGATGGCATGCCTACCTACCACCTGGCCAATGTGGTGGATGATAACCTGATGGCCATTACCCATGTGATCAGAGGGGAGGAGTGGTTACCTTCTTTGCCTTTACATGTTTCACTTTACCAGGCTTTTGGCTGGGAGCATCTCATGCCAACCTTTGCCCATCTTCCTTTAATTTTGAAACCGACCGGTAAAGGAAAATTGAGCAAAAGAGATGGAGAAAAGGGAGGATTCCCTATTTTTCCACTGGAATGGAAAGATCCGGTAACTACCCAGGTTTCTCCCGGATACAAAGAGGAAGGGTATCTGCCTGAAGCATGTATCAACCTGCTAGCCTTGTTGGGATGGAACCCTGGTACGGAGCAAGAACTTTTTACGCTGGATGAACTGGTTGAAGAATTTCAGCTGGAAAAAGTGGGAAGATCGGGATCCCGGTTTGATCCCGAAAAGTCCAAGTGGTTCAACCACCAGCACATTCAGAGGATCAATGACAGTGATCTGTCGAAGGCTATTAGTTTGGAGCTGGAAACCAATGGAATATCCATTGATGATTCTAAGATCAGGGTATTGATTCCCATCATTAAGCCCAGGATAAACTTCCTCCACGAGGTATGGGATCAGTCGCGGTTCTTTTTTGTGGCTCCGGACAGCTATGATGAGGCCGTGGTAAAAAAGAGATGGAAAGAGGACACTCCTGAAAAAATGAAAAACCTGGCTGAAGCGCTCGAATCCTGTGAACCATTTACAGTTGAATCTGTTGAATCTGTGGTAAAAGGTGCTATTGAAGATCATCAGTGGGGAATGGGAGCCATTATGAATGCCTGGCGCTTGCTGCTGGTGGGAGCAGCCAAAGGTCCCGGCCTTTTTGACATGGCTTCGTTTCTGGGTAAAGAGGAGGTCATTGACCGGATGAATCGGGGAATAGAAAAGATCAGGCGTTAATATGTAAAACAAACCAAATGGAGTCGAACAATAAGATTTTCATCAATATTCATGGGCACAGGAATGCCAATAACATCCAGGAATGGGTGATGATGAACCTGATGGCAAAGGATTACCCCCCCGATGATATTGAAAACGGCTACTATTCAGTAGGTTTTCATCCTTATAATGTGGGTAAAGTGGATGAGCAGGAGACACACAATAAAGTGAGACTGGCCACTGAGAATCCCCGTGTTTTTGCCATCGGTGAAATTGGCCTGGATAAATCCATTGAGGCACCGCTGGAAGCGCAGATGCGGGTACTTGAAAAGCAGGTGGATATTGCCGAATTTGCAGATCTACCTATCATTTGCCATGTGGTAAAGGCCTTTAATGAGATGATTGATTTTGTGAAGGTGCATAAACCGGTGGTGCCCATGATCATACATGGATATGGCGGTAGTATGCAGATGGCCGATGACCTGGTAAAGGCAGGATTCCAGCTCTCATTTGGACAGGCCGTTGCTAATGAGCATTCCAGGATAGTGGAAGCCCTTCAAAAGGTTCCCATTGAGAACCTTTTCCTGGAAACCGACGAGGGCGACCTTGATATCAGGGAGATTTACCATTTTGCTGCTGAAGTGAAGGGAGTTTCTATGGATCATTTAAGGGTTCAGATCTTTGAGAATGCCAGGACCCATATACCCGGGTTTGCAGAACTCTTCTGAACAATTGCCTATGAATAACTCCGGTCCCCATCCAGGCTGGCAGGAACGAACCCTTCAGTTGTTGGGTGAGGAAAAATCGCAAAAACTCCAAAATTCGAATATTCTGGTGGTAGGAATGGGTGGTGTGGGGGCCATGGCCGCAGAGATGATTTGCAGAAGCGGGATTGGAAAGATGACCATTGTAGATGGAGACACGCTTCAGCCCGGGAACCTGAACCGGCAAATCCAGTCCACACACAGTACCCTAAACCAGGAGAAGGCCACGGTCATGGGACAACGTCTGCTGGATATCAATCCAGGACTTGATCTAAGGGTTATTCAAGAGTACATCAAGGAGGAAAGAATTCTTGAAATCCTTCAGGAACCATTTGATTATGTGGTGGATGCCATTGATACACTTACTCCCAAAATATACCTGATTTATCATGCAGTACAAAAGGGTTTAAGTTTAACCAGCTCCATGGGATCAGGTGGAAAACTGGACCCCTCCCAGATCAGGGTAACCGATTTTGGAGAAACCTATAACTGCCGTTTGGCCTATTTACTTCGCAAAAAGCTACGCAAAATGGATGTTCACGGCGGGTTCAAGGTGGTCTTTTCTACGGAGCAGGTCCCCAAGGAGAGGGTGATTGCTGTGGAGAACGAACCCAACAAAAAATCTACCGTTGGAACCAGCTCATTTATACCTGCAATCTTTGGTTGTACGCTGGCCTCAATTGTGATCAGAGATCTGGTGAAGCTTTAAACTAACTTAAAAACACAACTATTTTTGGACTTTTGTCGTTTAACCAGAAGGAATTCAACTTAATTTGTAGACGATGAAAAAGCTTTTGATAGTAGTAGTATCTCTCTTTGCCATGCAGGTGGCTGAAGCCCAGTTATTTCAATACGGTTTAAAAGGGGGGATAGGTTTTTCCAATCTAAAGTTCAGTGACGTAAGTGGTATTGAAGATGGAGATGATGTGTATAGCCTGGTGACCGGGGATGCCGTGACAGGATATCACATTGGTTTGCAAACCCGCATTAAAGTAGCCATGATATTTATACAGCCTGAGTTATACTTTAATGCAGGTGGAGCCAGTGTGGAGCAAGTTTATGAAAATGGGCCCACCGAGATACTGAATATTAAATACAGCAGCATTGATCTTCCTGTACTGGTTGGGGTGAAGCTAGGCCCTGTCAGATTGATGCTGGGCCCCACCGGATCCTATGTATTGAGTGGGGAGAATGAGCTCACTTCACTGGATCCCGACTACACGTTGCTTTCCAGTTCGATGACATGGGGCTGGCAGGGCGGAATCGGAGTTGACCTCAGCAGATTTACAATAGATGCCAGGTATGATGGTGCCTTAAGCAAATTTGGGGAGTCCATCTCCATTGGAGGAAAAGATTATGCCTTGGATGCAAGCCCAAATCAATTCATCATTTCCCTGGGCTTCTGGTTCAAATAATATCCCCTAACCCATTAACCTTCCTATTCAAATATATCTGTTTTATGCACTCCCTTTATGGTGCGTCTTCTGAGAATCAGGAAGAGTAAAAAATGAAGTAAAAGGAAAAAGCTCCAGATAAGCAGGGTGATGTGGACGACCCGGATGGTTTCGTGAGCTGAATGTAAGCCAAGAAGGAACCAGGCTTCAGAGGCCACTCCCCAGACCACAAAGGTGGTCATGTTCCATCTGAAGCCGGCATCGAAAAGGAAATTCTCTCTCCCATCACGCCGACCTGTCATCCATGCGGTTACAAAGATGATGCCTCCATAAAGGACAGCGATGATGGCTACCAAACCATAATTTTCAGTGTAACAATAACTCCTTCAGGGAGACGTCAAAGAACAGCAGGATGTTGCGTTCAATAAATGATTCTAGCAGAGATTGACCCATTGGGGTCAGGTGGTAATACTTCCGGTCGGGGCCCTTGTGCCCTTTGCCCGAGCTGAAATCGACCATCTTCAGGTGATAGAATTTCCGCAGGGTTCGGTAGAGGCTTTGCTCCTCGGCCCGTATGGTCCCTTTTGTGAATTGCTCGATGGTTTCCTGGAGCTCATTCACATACTTGGGGCCCTCCTTTAATGCCAGGAAGATCCAGAGGGTAAGCTGCCCCTTTTTGTAGGTCTCTTCCCAGGCGTTAAGAAGCTCTTCATGCATTTTGTCTTTATCTTTCATATTGCGCCCTAAGTATTATACAAGATGTATAGTACAAATGTAATACTAATTTGGTATACAGTGCTAAAACATATATAATGAGAGTATTACAGAATCCATTTTTTCTCAGAGGTGGTAAAATCAAGTACCCGGATTCCCAGATGTGTGCCCAGTTTGAGTGCTTCTACAGTCATTTCCTCCTTCGCACCCCTGCATACATTGATGTAACGTTCCTTACCCTCCACCACCAAATTCACCTTAAAAGATTTGGCTCCCTTCTTATCGTCGGGAAGCACCATGGGTGCAGGTAAATTACGGCTGCTGCTCAGGTTAATTCTTACAATGGTCACATAGGAGGGTTTGGAGAATGACTTCCAGGCCCCGATCCTGAACCAGAGAAAGCGATCGTACTTCAGGTACTGCTCCTTTATAGGATCGATCTGGATGCCCTGATAGGAGATTGAAAGCAATACACCCAGTAAAATGCAGACTGCGCCACCTATGAATTCAGAGTTGAACAGGAAGATAAAGGTCATCAGAACTAGCAGCAGGGTAAATATCCTGAAACTATATTTCTCATAGGTAAAGATTCCCGATTGATCCATGGTTTACAAGTTAGGAAACTTTGGATTATATTTAGGAGTTAGTTATTCCCCTACCCATATGAAAAACAGATCACTTTTTAGATTAACTATTTTACTAACCATTATCCTGAGTGCGCCACTGTCAGGTCAGGAAAAATCTCCAAAACTTACCCTGGAGGATATCTATAGGAATGGAACATATCCCACCCGGGACTATCGTTCGGTTCGTTGGATGGAGGACCATCAGCACTACACCACCCTGGAACTAAACAGGGAGCTAGGGTGCAGTGAAATCATCCGTTACAATGCAAAGTCCGGTGATAGAGTGGCTCTTGTGGATGCAGACCTGCTTACTCCAAAGGGCTCTGCCAATCCCCTGGTTGTGCGGGATTACATCTGGTCAGGCGACAATACCCAACTGCTCCTCTTTACCAATACACAGCGCGTCTGGAGATACCATACCCGGGGCGATTACTGGGTATTGGATTTGAAAACAGGGCAGTTGCAAAGGCTTGGAAAATCCCTGGAAAGCTCCTCATTGATGTTTGCTAAATTCTCACCCGACGGATCCAGGGTGGCTTATGTGAGTAAACACAATATCTATGTGGAGGACCTGGCCATCCAAAAGATCAATCAACTGACCTTTGATGGAGGTGACCGCTATGTAAACGGAACGTTTGACTGGGTGTATGAAGAGGAGTTCGATTGCAGGGATGGCTTCAGGTGGAGCAATGACAGTGAAAGTATCGTTTTCTGGCACTCCGATACAAAAGGAACCGGGACTTTCTACATGATAAACAACCTGGACTCCGTCTACTCCATCCCCATGCCCTTCCCTTACCCCAAGGTGGGAACCGCCAATTCGGCCGTGAAAATAGGAGTCATTTCAGCCTCGGGTGGTGATCCCCAATGGTTTGATATCCCGGGCGATCCCCGCAATCATTACCTGGTGAGGATGGAAGTGATTCCTGAAGCAGATGAGGTATTGATACAGCAGCTCAACCGCTTGCAAAATACCAACAAGGTATGGATCGGGGATATCCATTCCATGGAGTTGACTAACATTCTGACCGAAACGGATGAAGCATTCCTTGATGTGCACGACGACCTGGAGTGGCTCGATGGGAACAGCTACTTTACCTGGATCAGTGAACGCAGCGGATGGAGACATCTCTATAAGGTCTCCAAAGATGGCCAGGAGATCCAGCAGGTTACTAAGGGAGAGTTTGATGTGGTGCAGCTCGATTGCATCCATCCCAAATCTGGTTATGTTTACTACATAGCCTCTCCGGACAATTTCACCCAGCGATACCTTTACAGGAGCAAGATGAATGGAAAGGGAGAACCGGAGCGCATTTCCCCTGCAGGCCAGGAAGGTCAGCATAGCTATGTGATGTCGGGAGATGCCAGATGGGCGCTGCATACCTTTCAGAACGCTTCCACTCCTCCTGTGATCTCCCTGGTGGAAGTGAAGTCCCATGAACCGGTAAGGATCATGGAAGACAACCATGCCATCAAAACTAAACAGGCCGGACTGGGACTCAGTCCCAAAGAATTTTTCAGGGTGGATATTGGTGAAGTGGAGCTGGATGCCTGGATGATCAAACCCGGTAATTTTGATCCCGGCCAAAAATACCCGTTGATCTTTTTCGTGTATGGCGAACCTGCTAGTTCCACCGTACAGGACAGTTGTGGTGACCTGTGGCACCAGTACCTGGCCACTCAGGGCTACGTGGTAATCAGTGTGGACAACCGGGGCACAGCAGTTCACAGGGGTAGAGCCTGGAGAAAAAGTATCTATGAACAAATAGGAATCCTGGCCGCTGAAGATCAGGCCGCCGCCGCCACAAAAATCCTGGAAACCCATAGTTTCCTGGACCCTGAACGCGTGGGAATATGGGGTTGGAGCGGTGGTGGATCCATGACGCTGCATTGTATGTTCCGCTATCCAATGATCTACAAGACAGGTATCGCCATCGCATTTATTTCTCATCAGAAGCTATATGACACTGCCTACCAGGAGCGTTACATGGGATTGCCCAAAGACAACAAGGAAGGATTTTTTCAGGGATCTCCCATCAATCATGCTTTTAAACTGGAAGGGAACCTGTTGCTGATTCATGGCACAGCCGATGACAATGTGCACTATCAGAGTTTTGAAATGCTGGTGGACGAGTTGATTAAACAGGATAAACTGTTCGATATGATGGCCTACCCCATGCGTACGCATGCCATCCGTGAAAGGGAGAATACGAGCCTTCACCTGCGACGTACCATGGCGAATTATTGGAAGGAGAACCTATAAAAAAATGACCAGGCACTTGCCCAGCATATTCAATGATGTCGTGGGCCCGGTGATGCGGGGTCCATCCAGCTCACACAGTGCAGCAGCCCTCAGAATTGGGAGAATGTGCCGCGACCTGATGGGAGGAGATCCCGGGAAGGTGATTGTACAGTATGATCGCCTGGATGCATTGGCCACCACCCACAGAAGTCAGGGTTCGGACATGGGGATGATGGGTGGACTCCTGGGCTATGAGGCCGATGATGAGCGACTCCTGTATCCTGAGAAACATCTGCTTAGCGCAGGTATCGAAGTGCTTTTTGAGGTCATTGATTCTTGCAAAAATCTGCCCAACCTTTATATGGTTCAGCTGCAAAATCGGAAACAGCAAATCAGGGTGGAAGCCATTTCCACGGGTGGAGGCATGGTAGAAATTATAGAAATTGATGGAAGCCCGGTATCTATCATTGGAGACTATTTTGAAACGTTGGTATATTCCCCGGATGTGGATACCCTGCAATCACTCAAAAGGGAAATTGGCAAGGCATCAACTGCTATAATTCACAAAGAAGAGAAACCATTTTTAGAAATAAAGTCAGATAAGACGCCCGATTCTCATTGGATTTCTGAGTTAGAAAAGATGGCCACCGTATCGGCTGTACGTTTTATTTCTCCCGTGTTGCCCATTCTCTCGGGGAGTCCCGGGGAGGTCCCCTTTGCCAACTACCCTCAAATGATCATGTTTAACCAGGACAAATATCTGAATGCCGGGCAACTTGCCCTGGAATATGAATCGGCTCGCGGAGGGATTACGCAAGAGAGGGTTTTAGAGCTTATGGAGGAGCGATACCGGGTCATGCGAAATGCCGTTGAGTCAGGTCTGAAGGGAACAGATTTTAAGGACCGGATCTTTGGTCCCCAGTCAGTCGCTTATAAGCAGAAACTTGATAGGGGTGATTTGTCCAGGGATGAATCTCTGCATCTTATCACCCTCTACGTATCTGCCCTGATGGAGGTGAAGAGTTCCATGGGTACCATAGTGGCTGCACCTACTGCCGGCTCATGTGGCACCTTTCCGGGTGCCGTACTGGGTGTTGCCGATTCCATGGGTGCCTCAGAGGAAGAGATCATACACGCCCTGCTGGCCGGAAGCCTGGTGGGCATTTTTATTGCTGCCGATTCCACTTTCTCGGCTGAGATTGGGGGCTGCCAGGCGGAATGCGGAGCAGGCAGTGGAATGGCTGCCTCAGGTATCGTAGCTCTTTTGGGAGGCACATTGGAACAATGTATGGCCGCTGCTTCTATGGCTTTGCAGAACAGCCTGGGCATGATCTGTGATCCCATTGCTGCCCGGGTAGAGGCCCCCTGTCTGGGAAAGAATATTAGTTCAGCCACCAATGCACTGGCCTGTGCAAATATGGCCATGGCCGGATACAATCACCTGATACCCCTTGATGAAGTCATTGAGACCATGAACAGGGTGGGCAGGGCCATGCCCCGTGAGCTTCGCTGTACAGCATTAGGCGGATTGGCTACTACGCCTTCTGCAAAGAAAATTGAGGAGCAACTTCGTAACCGTGAATGGTGAACAAGGTTAGTATGCTTGCATAGCAAGCGTTAGTGGTTAATGGGTTAATAAAAAAATGGATATGAGAAGGATAATTACTGTTTTGCTAGGGATATGGGCGATGGGTTTGATGGCACAGGAGCCTGTTGAATTGATTACTTACAACATCAGGATGAATACCTCTGGTGACGGGGAGCATGCCTGGCCTCACAGGAAAGAGGATGTGGCCATGCTCTTCAAATTTCACAGGGCTGATATTTTTTGCGTACAGGAAGCACTGCCCGATCAGATGGACGATCTGGCGGCTGCCTTCCCAACTTTCTCCTATGAGGGTATTGGCCGGGATGATGGAAAACGGGAGGGGGAGTTCTCGGCTGTCTTTTATAACAATGAGCGCTTTGAGAAACATAAGGGTGGGACCTTTTGGTTATCCGAAACTCCCGAGTTGTGCAGCTTCGGCTGGGATGCAGCCTGCCGGAGGGTCTGCAGCTGGGTTCAGTTGAAGGAGAAATATTCCGATCAGACCCTGTATGTTTTTAATACCCATTTTGATCACAGGGGAGAAGAGGCTCGTAAAGAGTCGGCACGTTTGATACTTCGAAAGGTGGAAGAGCTATCAGAAGGAAGCGGTTCAGTGGTTTTGTGTGGAGACTTTAACCTGCCCCCCGAGTCTGCTCCGGTTGGTCTGATTACAGAAAAATTAAATGATGCTTTTGAGGTCTCAATCCTCCCTGCCTATGGATCAGTGGCCACATATCATGGATTTACCTATGACGATCCCCCCCCGGAAGCGGATCGATTATGTATTTGTATCCAATGACGTAAAAGTACTTAGGTATGGCGCCCTCACCGATTCAAGGGATCGCGTCTTCTTTTCCGATCACCTTCCGGTACTGGTAACCCTTGAGTTCTAGAGGTGGTTTGTCTTCAGAATAAAACTACTTTTGTGGGATGAATTTCCTCAGAAGCGCCTACTATGCCCTACCACCGGTAGTACGGAGAGTCTCTCGCAGAGTTTGGTATTTGCCGGTTGACCTGTTCGACACTGTTTCCGGGACCCGCGATTCCATGGTTCCACCCAGGGGAAGGATTTTCATTGGAAGCGGCGATTTTGTAAAAGCAGGGGAATCCATCAAAGATCAATTGGTCGAGCTGGGAGGCTTGCAGCCAGACCACAGGGTGCTTGATGTGGGATGTGGAATGGGCCGGGTAGCTGTACCGCTGACACAGTACTTTGGGGAAAAGGGATCCTATGAAGGTTTTGACATTGTTAAATCGGCCATAAAATGGTGTTCACAAAAGATCCAAAGCCAGTATCCAAATTTTGGGTTTACACATATAGATCTGAAAAATGACCTCTATAACCTGCGGACAGACAGGGAGGCGAAGGATTTTGTATTTCCCTATGCTGATAATGAATTTGACCTGGTATTTCTGACCTCTGTTTTTACCCACATGGTTCTGGCCGATGTGGAGAACTACCTGGAGCAAATAAATCGTGTGCTGAAACCTGGAGGAAAATGCTTTGCCACCTTTTTTCTCATGAACAAAGAAGCCGAAAACCTTATGAAAAGTTCCGGGAAGTTTATGTTTAGCACAGCCCTTGATCATCACTACCTCTTTCATGCCAAAGTCAAAGAGGCCAATGTGGCTTATGAGGAAAAGCACCTGGTGGAAGAGATGATTGGAACAAGAGGATTTGCTATGGATCAGATCCAATATGGCTTCTGGCCTGGTCGGCCCAAAACGGAACTGGGTAATTTCCAGGACATCTGCATTTTCAGGAAAGTCAGTACAGACTGAAAACCATTTGCTTGGGGTATAGTTAGTGATTCTAACACCAATTCTGGTCCGTTTGTCAATCATTTGACTTCGTACGTGTAAATTGGCTAACCCCATGAAAGCGGGTTGCGTTTAAATAGGTGGTAATCATCCTAATATACCAACGCCATGAAACGCTTTAATCTTTCAGCATCCGTTATTCTGCTTTCCCTGCTTTGTGCATGTGAAAGCTATTATCAGCCTGAGGAAGAAGTTATTTGTCTGCCTTTAAACATGAGTGCGACCGAAATCCAGGGCCCCGAGACAAAGAATCTCACTGCCGATTTTACTTATATACCTGGACTTGACCTTCTCGACCACATTACATGGAGCAATAACCAGTCACACTTTTTTAATTATGATGAATTCGGCAATCTTCAAACGGTCATTTATATGAAAGTGGATGCCAGGGTACAGGAGGAGATGTGGTTTGTCTATGATGGTTCACTGGTGGAAAGGATCAACCTGGTGAAAAGGAACCTGGACTATTATATGGAACCTGTTGATTCTGCTTTTCTGGGTTATACTGAATTTGCATACGAGGGGCACGATGTGGTTAGCGAGTCGAGGTATGAATTTACCCAGGAGGGCATGCAGGAGGAGTTTACATGGAAGGTGGAGTATTCTTACGATCAAAAGGGAAACATTTTATCCTGCAGGGCTTTTGATCCCAGGTCAGAATCTTCGGAATCGGTGGATATGACTTATGATACAAGCAAGCATCCTTTTTCAGGATTACAATACTACTTCAATGGGGAGTCCTTTGTGAATAACCTGCTTAGCAAAACACTGGTGGAGGAGGGGTTTAATTACAATTATGAGGTGGAGCTTAATGAGTATGGATATCCGGAAACTATACTTGAAAAGCTAGGAGCCACCCATACACGTACAATCAAGTATTCTTACTTCATTCCTTAAAGATGATGTATCCAGTACCAGGAGCATTTTACTCCCGGGCCTCATATTTTTTCATGCACGTTGGACAAAGACAGTCGGTATAACGCTCCATAATCTCAAGCATCTGTGCTCTGTGAATCTGAACCTTTTCGCACCAGCAGTCCTTATCGCCTTCACAACGAAAACCTGAACCGCATTCCGGACACTTCTTATTCTCCATTCTTTCTGCTCATTGATACACCCACCGATTGAATGGGGCCACCCATGGGGGGATGCATTTTCCTGATTTTTACTGTAGCTTTATCAATCCCTTTCATTTCCCTGAAGAGGGCATCCAGGATGCGCTTGGCAATGTTTTCCAGGAGATTAGATTTTGTTATCCGCATCTCGTGTTTGATAAGTTTATAGGCTTGTTGGTAGTTGACCGCATCATCGAGCTGATCGGATTGTGCAGGGGCCGAAAGATCGGTCTCCAGCACCAGGTCCACCAAAAACCTGTTTCCTACAATCTGCTCCTCCTGGTAATGGCCGTGGAAAGCATAAAATTCCATCTCTTCAATTACAATCTTACCCATATGCAGATGCTTTTAGTCCTTGTATAAATCCCATTACAAATTTACTAATTTTGTGACGCCAAATAACAGGAAAAATGACAGAGCATAAAGAAGATACAGGTCAAAAGAAGAGTCTGAACTTTATTGAAGCCATTGTTGAGGAAGATTTACGGACAGGAAGGGACTCAGGAAGGATCCATACCAGGTTTCCGCCAGAGCCCAATGGTTATCTTCATATAGGACACGCCAAGGCCATCTGCCTCGATTTTGGAATTGCCGAAAAGTATGGAGGAAAATGCAACCTCCGCTTCGACGATACCAACCCCACCAAGGAAGATGTGGAGTATGTGGACTCCATCAAAGAGGATATCAAATGGCTGGGCTTTGACTGGGAAGACCGGGAATACTATGCTTCCGATCAATTCCAGAAACTATACGATTTCGCTGTCGATCTGATAAAAAGAGGCCTGGCCTATGTAGATGACCAGTCCTCAGAAGAGATGGCTGTACAGAAGGGAACTCCCACCGAACCTGGAACAAGTAGTCCATACAGAGATCGGTCAGTTGAAGAAAATCTGGACCTGTTTAAACGTATGAATGCAGGTGAATATCCTGAAGGATCGAGGGTGTTGAGGGCCAAAATTGATATGGCCTCACCCAACATGCATATGCGCGATCCTGTGATCTACCGCATCCTTTTTACTCCTCATCACCGCACGGGCGAAACCTGGAAGGTCTATCCCATGTATGATTTTGCACATGGACAAACAGACTTTTTTGAGGGAGTGACCCACTCGCTCTGTACCCTGGAATTTGAGGTACACAGACCTCTTTACGACTGGCTGGTAGAGCAATTGAAAGAGAATGATTACAGGCCCAGACAGACCGAATTTAACCGGCTGAATCTGAGTTATACCGTACTTAGCAAGCGCTTGTTACTCGAGCTGGTGCAAAAGGGGCATGTAAATGGCTGGGACGATCCCAGGATGCCGACCCTCACCGGACTTCGCAGACGGGGATATACCTCCGATTCAATCAGGAACTTCAACGACAGCATCGGATACACCAAAGTGATGGCTAATAACGATGTGGGTTTGCTGGAGTTTGCTGTAAGGGAGGACCTGAATAAAAAGGCTCCACGGGTTATGGCTGTGCTTAATCCCCTGAAGTTAATCATCACCAACTATCCTGAGGATAAGAGTGAAGAGATGGAGACCATCAACAATCCGGAAGATGATTCCATGGGCTCTCGCACCATCCCTTTCTCCAGAGAAATCTACATTGAACGCGAAGATTTTATGGAAGATCCTCCCAGGAAATTCTTCCGTTTAGGGCCCGGCAGAGAGGTGCGTTTAAAGTCGGCCTTTTTCATCAAATGCGAAGATTATAAGAAAGATGAAGAGGGCAATGTGGTTGAGGTCTACTGCACCTACGATGAAGCCACACGCAGTGGTGGGCCAGAGGCGGGCCGGAAGGTGAAGGGTACGCTGCACTGGGTTTCGGCCAAACATGCGGTAGAAGCTGAGGTAAGGCTTTACGACAGGTTGTTTAGTGATCCCGAACCAGCAGGCCATAAGGATAAGAGTCCTATCGATTTTTTAAATCCCGATTCACTGAAAGTAATCACAGGCTATGTAGAGCCTTCCCTAAAAAAGGCAAAGCCACTGGATCATTTTCAGTTCCAGAGGCTTGGCTATTTTAATGTGGATCCCGACACCACCCCGGAGAAACTTGTGTTCAACAGGACGGTTACGCTGAGGGACAACTGGTCGAAAAGGGGCTAGTGGTTGTAAACGTGAACGTCACGCTGTGGGAATGGGATGGAGATGCCGGCAGCATCAAACTGTTTCTTCACACCTTCCTGTGTATCGCACCAGAGGCTCCAATAGTTTTCCGATTTCACCCAGATACGCAGTTTCAGATTCACTGAACTGTCGCCCAGCCCCTCAACCATCACTGCAGGTGGATTCTCTTCCTTCAGTACGCGCTCATCCTTCAGAGCCATCTTCAAGAGAATATCTTTGGCCTTGTCAATATCGTCACTGTAGCCGATACCAAAAGCGAAGTCGATCCGCCGTGTGGGCATGGCCGAGAAATTGGTAATGGAACCTGTGGCCAGTGGAGAGTTGGGGATGATCACTTTTCGATTATCGGGTGCACTGAACTGTCGCCCAGCCCCTCAACCATCACTGCAGGTGGATTCTCTTCCTTCAGTACGCGCTCATCCTTCAGAGCCATCTTCAAGAGAATATCTTTGGCCTTGT
>PVMK01126048.1_pt1 | contig 49569 bp, 47 predicted proteins | sample 1853481 | NCBI WGS metagenome assembly PVMK01 (sample SAMN08533507, study PRJNA380276) | Marine sediment metagenome, whole genome shotgun sequencing project.
TGTATTTCTGATCAGTTACCAGCAGCTGTTTTAAGGCAGCGGTGAATACCCCAATCATTTTGATAACTGTGGTAATTCTGTCGTACCAACCAGTGGCCCGAAATATATCGAGTTGACCCAGAGACGTTCTGTTCCGCGCCAGAAACCACGGAATAACGGGTTGTTGGCAAAGCGCACAACCAGTCCTTTGCCGTAGCGATCAGCGATTATGGCGGGTTGATTGCTCATCTCGCTTAGCCGTTGTTCGCCAATGTAACCGCTGATCAGCGGCTTTTCTGCGTAACGGACCGGTGTGGCAAACAGATTCTCGCTGGCCTGCAAAAGCGTGGTACCGCGGCGGAACAAGGGCATCTCTTTGCTGTAACCGAACGCGATGGGGTGAGTGCTGTCGACCAGTGCGGTGACGATGGCACCACCGATGGTCCGTTGAGCTTTCTGGTCATCGAAATCCGCATAGGTCATGGCTTTGGGCTCATCCTCTGCGGATTCTTCTTCGTCCGGTTTTTCGTTGCAGCCGTCGGCTTCAAAACATAATGACTCCGTCCATGTGGCAGCATCCTGGGTTGCGACAAGAATGCCGCCATCACTGACCCATGCAGTGATATCTTGTTTCAACTTTTCACCAATGGCTGTGTATTTGCCGTTCACCATCAACAGGTGAGTGTAGCCATTCAGGTTGATGTTGTTGAGGCGGCTCATACTGACCATCACCGGCGACACGCCCAGGCGCTGGTCCAGTTGAAACCAGGCTTCACCGGCATCGTAACTGTGTACGCCATCGCCGACGATCAGCAATGGTTTGATCGCAGGTACAATTTTGAAATGAGATGTGCCCAGACCAGGACCGGACCTTGTCATGTGGGTGTTATACGAATGGACGTTCACCCCTCGTGCGGAGGCCTGTTGAAGAATTCCCAGCATGGTACCGGACTTATCTTTGTCCTGAATTCCGGCCAATAAAACCAGGCTGCCCTCGGTAAAAGTTACACCACTCATGCGGAATGGTTTTGTCGCTGCACGCACCCTCACGCCGGCATCCAGCAGATCCTGCAATACAGATGGCGCGTTCATTTGCTGCCACGGAATAACCCAGGCAACAGCGCCCGGCTCCGGTGCACTGGCTGCAGAAGGCGGGCTGTCGTCGATGGTAGCAGGCAGGCGGGTTAGCTTCGCGTAGGGCAGGTTATAGGCCATGGGCAGGCTCCAGGCCGAGATGTCATAAAATGTGTTGTCTTCAAACTTGGTGCGTGTCTCTATCATGGCCTGTGCAAGTCCGAACTGGCGTTGCCTCACTGGTATGACCCAGGCATGACCCGGTTTGAATACCTGTCCGTCTGCACTGATTTCACTGCTTAATGCCTGGTACTCAACCTGGTGGCGTCTGAATATATCCATCAGTTCCAGAGCACGGGCAGAATCATTGCCATCGCCGATAACCCATGCCTGGAAGCCAGCTTTGGCGGCCCCTTTGTTGGGTTGTTTGGAAGAAGCCAGCCTGGTGTTTCTTGAGCTTGTCGCGCAATTCATGAGCCCCCTCAAGGGTGGAGAGGGAAGTGCGTACGTGATTATGAATGGCTTGCGAAAACGTCAACGGGCCGGAAACACGGTTGTAGACCTGGCCATTGACTCGTGGTTGTTCAAACAAAATCCCGATGCTGCCGTTGATATCCGGATAGGTGGAACCCTTGCCATAGTAAAAATCATCATAGGTGTCCTCGGTAAAGAACATCACACCGGCCTGATCCAGGCTTTTTGCATGGTACGCCGCAAGTGCGCGGGTCATTTCGAGGTTCTCAGGGGTGGTTAGCGGGTGTTGTCTTGTTGGTACGCCAGGCTGGAAAAAATAACCGTCATGCCCGGTCTCATGGTGGTCGGTTATGACATGCGGTAACCAGCGGTGGAATTCGGTAATTCGGGCGCGTGATTCAGGGTGAACCAGGGGCAACCAGTCGCGATTCAGATCAAACAGGTAATGGTTGGTTCGGCCCGGGGGCCAGGCCTGGTTATTGATGCGACCGTTGCGATCGCCCACTGGTGTCAGGCTCTGGTTGGAGTTGGACCAACTTGAAAAGCGGTCAAGACCATCCGGGTTCAGGCTGGGGTCAATGATGATGATAGTGTTTTTAAGCAACTCTTTGACATATTCAGATTGGGATGCTGCCAGGTACCAGGCAACGATGGGTGCGGCATTGGCGCCGCTGGCCTCATCCCCATGCACGCTGTAGCCCAGCCAGATGACCAGCGGTGCAGCAAGATCGCCGGTCGCAGCACCCTGTAAGTGTGCCTGGCGCAATGATTCGAGTTTTAACTGGTTTTCTTCCGAGCTTATGATCACCTGCAACAATGGACGCTGCTCGTATGTCTGCCCGGTCACCTTGATAGTGACACGGTCTGATTTTTCAGCCAGTGTGTGCAGGTATTGCACCAGGGCAGGGTGATGAATCCGCCAATCGCCGGGCTCCCATCCCAGTTGGGATTCAGGCGAAGGTATTGATGTATCCAGATTGGCGTCCGCGGGCAGGTATGACGCGGAGTCCATTGCAAACGCTGCGGAACTTACAAAAATGCCGAAGAAAATGACAAGGAATATTGTTATTAGGCGCACGGCCAACTCCATCTGAGATCGCGGAATTCTTCATTCTATGGGAAGTCACAGCAGTTTGCCTTAGTCCAATGCAAAGGGTGCTGCAGGTTCGATCTGCTGCTACCATTGCCGGCATGAAAAAACTCAAATTGATGCTAGTGTGTTTCGCAACACTCCTGGTAGAAAGCAGTTACGCAGACCTGCAATTAAACCTGATTGAGTTGCCGCCCGGTTTCAGTATTGAAATTTATGCTGAAGGTGTTGATAACGCCCGCCAGATGGTGCGCGGGCATAATGGAACTATATTTGCCGGCAGTCGACGTGCTGGCAAGCTTTGGGCTGTTACCGATGCAGATGGTGACCAGTATGCGGAGACTGTGCGACTGATCGACGAAGATCTTAAGATGCCTTCCGGTGTTGAGTTTCTTGATGGCGCACTGTACGTGGGTGCGGTGGATCGAATTCTGCGTTATGACAATATTGAATCCCTGTTGGACCAACCGCCGGAGCCGGTAGTTGTTACCGATGTATTGCCCGATAAAGAGCACCACGGTTGGAAATACTTACGATTTGGCCCAGATGGCAAGTTGTATATCCCGGTCGGTGTGCCTTGCAATATATGTGATGAGTATGGTTTCGGTGAAATCCGTCGAATGAACCCGGACGGCAGCGGTATGGATACGTTTGCAAAAGGTGTGCGCAACAGCGTTGGCCTGGCTTTTCACCCGGAAAACGATCAGCTCTGGTTCACGGAAAATGGCAAGGACATGATGGGGGATGATATTCCGGCAGATGAACTGAACCATGCGCCGCAGGCTGGTTTGCATTTTGGCATTCCCTTATTGTCACCAGGGTGATTTGCTGGATGAGGAATTCGGCAAGGGAAAGTCTTGCGGGGACTACACGCCGCCGGTCGCCAAACTTGATCCACACGGTGCGGCGCTGGGCCTGGCCTTCTATACGGGAGGAATGTTTCCTTCCGAATACACAAATCGTTTATTTATTACCCAGCATGGTTCATGGAACCGTACCGAAAAAAGTGGCTACCAGGTTCTTGTCCTGGATGTGCAGCCTGATGGCACGGTAATGAAGCAACAGGTCTTCGCAGCCGGTTGGTTACAGAATGAGAAATCCTGGGGTCGTCCCAATGACGTGCTGGTGATGCCCGATGGCGCCTTGCTGGTATCGGATGATCAGGCCAACGTAATTTACCGGATCAGTTACAAAAAATGACACTTATTCAGATTATTGTATTGTCCCTGATCCAGGGTCTGACCGAGTTTTTACCGGTATCCAGTTCTGCCCACCTGATCCTGGGTAGCAGGATCTTTAGCTGGCCTGACCAGGGATTGGTATTTGATGTCGCCACTCACCTGGGGACTTTACTGGCTGTGCTGGTGTATTTCCGCAAAGATCTCTGGAATATGGTTGTGCCGTGGCTTGGCAGCAGCAAGGGTGATGAGGATTCGCGGAAACTGGGACTGACCCTGATCGTAGCCAGTATTCCTGCCATTGTAGCCGGTGGCCTGTTACATGGCTGGGTCGAGTCGGCGCTTAGGGATGTCCGCGTTATCGCTTTCAGCACCATTGGTTTTGGCCTGCTGTTGTGGTGGGCGGATGCACGCTTTTCCCGTAGCAAGCTTATGCAGGATATGAATATGAAGTCCGGCGTTATCATCGGTCTGGCACAAATGCTGGCACTGGTACCGGGCACATCAAGATCGGGAATAACCATCACCATGGGGCGTATGCTGGGATTTGATGCCGATAGCGCCGCACGTTTCTCATTTCTCCTATCAATTCCAATCATCGCCGCCGCCGGTGGTTATGGCGTGCTGCGAATGCTGTTACATGATGCGCCGATAGACTGGTTTCAGTTCGGTTTGGCGATTGTGCTTTCCGCCCTGGCAGGCTGGCTGTGTATTGCCGCGTTTCTTGCGCTATTGCAGCGGGTCGGCCTGGTTCCTTTTGTGGTTTATCGGTTGGCGCTTGGTGTGGCATTGCTTTGGATAGCGTTTTAAAACAAGCAATGCACCAATGTAGTGCAAGTTTATCGATTTAGTGCGATACTGGTGCAGTATTGAATTCACCCATCTGCGCTGAGTTCTCTGACACAACACAAAAGCTGCTAATACGCCGGTAAATGTCGTGAAAACACACCTAAATATCAGGATCAGAATCTATTGATTCATCACGGTTTTCGTACCGATTTGGCATGACTTCTGCATATATATACTGACCCATTTTGGACTTATATCCAGGTAACAGCATAGGAACAATGACATGAGCGTAGAAAATATCCAGAAAATGATCATTGACGAAGAAGTTAAATTCGTCGATTTGCGGTTTTGCGATACCGCAGGTAAAGAACAGCATGTCAGCATGCCTGTTGGCATGGCTGATGAAGACTTTTTTGAAGAGGGCAAGATGTTCGATGGCTCTTCCATCAAGGGCTGGAAAGGCATCAATGAATCCGACATGGTGTTGATGCCTGATCTTGATTCCGCAGTGATGGATCCCTTCATGGAACATAGCACAATGATTATACGTTGTGATGTGGTTGAGCCCGATACCATGGAAGGTTATAACCGTTGCCCGCGGTCACTGGCCAAACGTGCTGAAGCATATCTACAGGCCAGTGGTATTGCCGACCAGGCTTTCTTTGGCCCTGAACCTGAGTTTTTCGTGTTCGACAGCGTCAGTTTTGGCACTGATATGCACTCGACTTTCTACGAAATTGATTCGGAAGAAGGTGCATGGAATACCGGGGCAGAGTACGAGGAAGGCAATCACGGTCACCGCCCGCGTGTGAAAGGTGGTTATTTTCCGGTTCCACCGGTGGATAGTTTGCATGATCTGCGCTCCGGCATATGCGAGATATTGGAGAAAATGGGCATTGATGTTGAAGTGCACCACCATGAGGTGGGTACCGCCGGCCAGTGTGAAATCGGTACCAAGTTCGCTACATTGACCCGCAAGGCGGACGAGATGTTGATGTTCAAATATGCGACCCATAACGCTGCCCATGCCACCGGTCGTACCGCCACCTTTATGCCCAAACCGCTGGTCGGTGACAACGGCTCCGGTATGCACGTGCATATGTCTTTATTCAAGGGCGGTGAAAATTTATTTGCCGGTGAAGAGTACGGCGGCTTATCTACTATGGCTTTGCATTATATTGGTGGTATTTTCAAACACGCCCGTGCTCTTAATGCATTCGCGAACGCCTCCACCAACAGTTACAAGCGCCTGGTTCCGGGTTATGAAGCGCCGGTTATGCTGGCTTACTCGGCCCGTAACCGTTCAGCATCCTGCCGTATTCCACATGTCGGCAGCCAGAAAGCACGTCGTATTGAGGTACGCTTTGGTGATCCGGCGGGTAATGCTTACCTGATGTTTGCCGCCTTTATGATGGCTGGTCTTGACGGTATCATTAACAAGATTGATCCAGGTCCGGCCATGGACAAGGATCTATACGACCTGCCGGCCGAGGAAGTGAAAAACATTCCGACGGTTTGCGCCAGCCTGGCCCAGGCGCTCGAAGCGCTGGACGTCGACAGGGACTTCCTGAAGGTGGGTGGAGTCTTTGATGATGATCTTATTGACGCATATATCGATCTCAAAATGGAAGAAGTCACGCGTTTTCGCATGGCCACTCACCCGGTTGAGTTTGATATGTACTATTCTGTATAGAGGAGCTGTCGTTCGGCAGTTTCAGGGAGACCGGTACGCCCCGCAGATTGCGGGGTATTTATGGCCGGTATGAACATGGAGCATGGCGATGAAATTGATGACTCATAAAACACTCATTCTGATCCTGGTCGCGTTTTCGTTGGCGATTATGGCAAGTCCGTTGATAGCGCAGGTTTACAAGACCGTTGATAAGGATGGCAACGTAACCTATACCGACCAGCCGCCACCTGACGGATCCAAACCTATCAAGCTGGCGCCGATTAGTGTGATTGAAGCGCCAACTTATGAAAAAGCTCCTGACCCGGCCAAAGCAGGTGGTGAAGGTGAAGAAATACCACTCAGGGATCTGCGCAGGATTTACAGGGATTTCTCGATTATTTCGCCTCAGTCGGAGGAGTCTGTCTGGCATCCGGAAGGGCCCGTTGCCGTTGCCTGGAGTGCAGGCAGCCCGTTGCAGGAGGGTATGCAGGTAACCGTTTACCTGGATGGAAAAAGACAGGCAACCACCACCGACCAAGTCATCCCGGTAGCCGGGCTGGAACGGGGAGAACATACCGTAACGGCGGAACTTAAGGATGCAAAAAACCGCAAGATTGCCACTGCAGCACCGATAACTTTCTTTATCCAACGGCCCAATATCTATACCAACCGTCCCCGCCCACGTGGCGGTGCTTGATCATATACCGGTTATCCAGTGCTTGATTCGCTTTCGATAGCGGTTGTAGAGCTGGATGACCGGGGCTGTGTCCGGGACATGAACACAGCTGCCGAACACTGCCTTGCAACGGGCAGGGAACGGGCCCATGGTGGTTTGTTTCGGGATATTGACGGCGTTCCTGAGGTTTTATCCCAGGCTATTTCAACAACAGGCAGCGAACAGCACGGTCGCCATCTGCGCGAATGCAGGCTGGCCGGTGGTTGGTTCGACTGCAACATCCAACCCATGCAAGATCAGCACATATTGCTGGAGTTTTATGATCTTAAATGGCAAAAACAGCAAAGTAAAATGGAGCAGCGTGAGGTGCAGACCGGAATGATGGATCTGTTAAGCCGCAACCTGGGACATGAGATCCGTAACCCGCTGGGTGGGATTCGTGGTGCCGCACAAATGATGGCAGCCGAATTGAATGGTCGAGAACTGGGTACGCTGGCAGAGCTGATCATGCGTGAGGTTGATCGTATTGATGAATTACTGGCTCGATTCGGCCAGCCTGAACTTGATCGCCGCCCTGTTGATATACATTTTGTTTTACAGGAAACCACAGAATTATTGCGGTTGGAATCTGCTGAGGGTGTAAGAATTATTCAGGATTATGATCCCAGTATTCCCAAAATCTCGGCAGATGCATCGGCGCTGCGACAAGTATTTCTCAACCTGCTACGGAATGCTTATCAAGCCGGCGCAACTGAAATAAGAATCCGAAGCCGGGTTGATTATGACGGGGCTTTGCTGCAACCAGGCATCAGCAGTGTTGTGCGACTGGATGTCGAAGACAATGGCGGTGGCGTACCGGAATCCCTGCGCAGCATGCTGTTTTTGCCACTGGTTACCGGACGTCGTGATGGGACCGGGCTGGGGCTCGCACTGGCGCAACAGGTTGCCGCTGCCCACGATGGTTTGTTGACTTATGCAGCGCTGGAACCCGGTAGCCGTTTCACGCTGAGACTACCACTGGAGCGGGCCCATGACTGATCCGGTATTGGTCTGGGTTGTTGATGACGATGAAGCCATCCGCTTTGTGCTGGAAAGGGCATTGAGCCGTGCCGGGTATAAGACGGAGAGTTTTGAAAGTGTGGCCGCTGTCACAGCTGCGCTTGATGGCAGCCAACCAGCCGTTATCATCACCGATATTCGTCTGCCGGATGCCGATGGCTTAAGTATTCTGCAGGCAATGGAAGACCGTGACCTTGAAATCCCGGTTATTGCCATGACGGCATATTCGGATCTGGACCAGGCAGTTTCCGCATTTCAGTCGGGTGTGTTTGATTACCTCTCGAAACCGTTTGATCTTGATACGGTACTGGCCGTAGTCGCCCGTGCTTCGGCCGTGCCGGTTGTTACCCCGGATATTGACGACGTAATCAAGCCAAGCCAGATTATTGGCGAATCGGTAGCCATGCAGGAGGTGTTTCGTACCATCGGCAGATTGTCACGCTCCAGCATCAGCGTGATGCTGACCGGTGAGACCGGCAGTGGCAAAGAAGTCGTCGCCCGCGCGTTGCATCAGCACAGTTCCCGTTCGCGAGGGCCGTTTGTTGCTATCAATACGGCGGCGATACCAGCTGAACTGCTGGAATCTGAATTGTTCGGCCATGAGAGAGGCTCTTTTACCGGGGCACATGCAAGACGACCGGGGCGGTTTGAAGAAGCTGCCGGCGGTACACTTTTCCTCGACGAAATTGGCGATATGCCGCTGCCATTACAAACACGCCTTTTACGGGTATTGGCCGAAGGTGAATATCATCGTGTCGGAGGAAAGGATCTGTTGAGTGCGGATGTGCGTGTATTAACGGCAACACACCAGGATCTGCAGCAAAAAATTGCTGATGGAAGCTTTCGTGAGGACCTATATCATCGTTTGAATGTTATTACCATTGAGCTGCCGCCATTGCGTGAGCGCAGTGATGATATTCCATTGCTGGCCAGGCACTTTTTGCACCAGGCGGCAGAAGAAATGGATTTGGAAGAAAAATACTTAACGCCTGAAACCGTCCGGGTACTACAGCAAAAAGCCTGGCCGGGAAATGTCCGTCAGTTGCAGAACCTGTGCCGGCAATTATGCGTGATGGCCCCGGGCGAACAGATTCTGCCTGAAGATCTGCCTGCCAGCTTGAGAGAAAAAGGCTCCGTGGGTGAGTCCGGCGAATCCTGGTCGGAGGCACTGCATGGCTGGACCCGAAAAGCATTGTTCCGTGGTCAGACCAACCTGATGGCCGAGGCCCGCAGGGAACTGGAAAAAATCATACTTGATTGTGCGCTTGAATTTACCGGCGGTAAACGCGTGGAAGCAGCGCGTCTGCTGGGTCTTGGCCGTAATACACTGACCCGGAAACTAAAAGAACTCGAAGAAAAGGTGTCCTAGATCAATGGCGGTACGCGTAAGTTAAAGGTCACCGGCCCATCATTGACCAGGCTGACTTGCATGTACGCACCAAAGCGACCACTGGGGACCTCACCGAGCTCACTGCGGGCTGATTCAAGCAGGTAGTCAAACAGACGCCGGCCTTCCACAGGTTCAGCTGCCGGGGTAAAGCTGGGGCGGTTGCCGCTATTGGTATTGGCAGCCAGGGTAAACTGGGAGACCAACAGCAATTGCCCGCCCGTCTGCAGCAGGCTTAGATTCATGCGGCCGCTGTCATCTTCAAATATCCTGTAAGCAAGAATGCGTTGTAAAAGCCGGTCTGCCTGGGCCTCCGTATCGCCTTTTTCGACCGCAACGAGGGCCAGGATACCGGCACCGATTGCACCCGTTACTTTACGGCAAGGATTGGTATTTGAAGAATTTTCATTAACAAGCACGCTGGCTTCCGATACTCTTTGCAATAATGCGATCATTTAAGGAGTCTCTGATCTATTCTGGACGAAGTAGATTGTAATTCAAAATGAATTATGGAGGCATATTTTGAAATTGTTATTCATACGTGTGGTCATGCGTGTTTTCAGCTGGATAACACCGCGCACTTCTGAATTCATTGCACCTCCTGTCGCAACCTTGTTGTGGTACCTGTCACCGCGCAAGAGACGTGTAACCCGTATTAATTTGCGTGTTGTATACCCGGATATGGACCCACGCCAAAGGAACAAAATTGCCCGGGCCAGCATGATGCAGTACGTCAGGGGTGCGTTTGAAGCGGGTATGTTATGGCACTGGCCAATGGACAGGGTTCTGGATCTTTTTGATGATACAGAAAGTATGGAACTTTTCTTCGAGGCGGAGCGTACGGGCAAGGGGGTAATACTCGCGGGTGCACATGCCGGTCCATGGGAATTACTGGGTTTGTTTATGCAAAAACACCTCAATGGTGCGATTCTATATAAACCCGGCCGGGATGCCGAAGTCGAGGAAATGCTGCTGGAGAAGCGTCGTCGTGCCGGCGCCCTGCTGGTACCGGCGACAAGTGCCGGTCTTCGGACCATATTCAAGTCTCTCAAGTCTGGTAATACCGTTGCCCTGCTGGCGGATCAGGAACCAACCCTGGGCGAGGGACAGTTTGCGCCATATTACGGTATCGAGACTTTAACCGGTGTGTTTGTGCCGCGCATGGCACAGCGAACCGGTGCGATCGTGTTATTCGTCACCTGCGAGCGGTATAAAAGTGGACGTTACCGTGTACATATTTTCAAAGCGGATGAAGCCATTTATGACGAAGATATGCGGGCGGCAACAACGGCCGTGAATCACGGCATCGAACAATGTATCGAAGCGGCTCCGGAGCAATACCTATGGGCCTACAAGCGCTTCAGAAACCGTCCTGCCGGGGAAAAATCACTTTATAAACATTGAGGTTGTGCGCTAGCCAGAACAACCACCTGCCTGGATAGAAATATCATGACTGATAATCGTATCAAGAGCAGGCGAAGGTGAAAGGTTAAAATATGCAAACCCGCGGCCATCGGCATCTACGCCGCTTGAAGTCTGGCTTAGCGTGACACTGCAGGCAGCGAGTATCAGGCCGGTTTTCTTGTAATTGAAGACTTTCAGGGTAATGTCAGTTGCCGATGATGGAAGTTCACAAGCATATCCATCAGGCAGTCGATTGCAGTTAGCGACCCCCCCTTCAACCTCGATATCTGTGGCTTTCAAAGCGGCGACACCGGAGGTGATAGTACCCCTGATTATGACATTGCCCGGTGCGGGCGGTGCATCGGAAGTCAAAGCATGGACGCTCAGGCTGGCGCTACGAAGCTGGCCGGAGAAACCAGGGTCAATCGGATCTGTATCCGTCAAGCCGAGGTTTCCCCGGTGTCCGGATGCAGTCACCGTTGATGTACCACTTCCAATGGTGAGAGAAGCCATGCCACGGCTATGTGCATTGTTGGTCAGAACCGATTCGTTGGTGGTGTCTATCGGCTGGTTTATCGGGCTCTCGGACCAGCGGTTCAACCACGTCAGCTGGACATCAAAGAACGGAATGACTTCCAATACGTTGGTAGTCATATTTTTGTCAAACTGGATGGTGTCGTTATCGCAATCTGATGCAATACCATCCCCGGGCAATATCCTCAGGCAGTCAATAACGGTACGAAGATCGTCACTCAAGTAGTCGATATACAGACCACGCGATCTTAGTTGCTGAGTTGTGGCGCTCAGTGATGTGGGCAAGCTGGTTTCGGTCGGGAAGCCGCCGACTGCGGGAGCCAATGGTGGTGATGGGAAGGTTAACGGTGTTGATTCATAGTCGCCGGCCAGTGCGCTTTCATACAGGTCGATGTTCGTTGTTACCCAGTTTGAATAGTCATCAACTTCACTCTCTTCGTCCAGGAAATTCTCCGGGAAAATATTCCGCCCTTCCTGGCGGAAGTCTTGCCCCACACGCATAAATCCGTCTACGCGAACCATTCGGCAGGCTTCTGCGTAGCTATCGCCCGCAGTCAGCGCTTCGATTAGTTGGCCGCTGTTATTGCGTCCGTAGTGCCTGTGATCACCCTGGAAGGTCCCTGAGCCCACATAGTCACCGTCAACGCGGAACGGGTTATATTTCGACGCTGCGATATCACCGCTTACGGTCGCGCCATCGTGGTGATCTCGGCAACACCCATCACAAAAAATACTTTGCTGGTTGCTGGTGGAACTGCCCCTGGGTTTTATGACACGTTCACCTTTTTGATACTCATCCGCAGCCCAGATTGTTGGTAGGCGGCCACCTGAATCAGCTGTCGCAGGGGGTGCTTCAAGCTGGCATTCACAGCTCACACCGATGAACTCTTCCCGGCGTAGAAATAATGCGCCATCACCTGTTTGAGAGTAGGTGATGACATCAAAACGGGTTTCTACCTTTTCATCGGTCCGGTAAACACGCGGTAATGGAGAAGTAGATTCCTTGAAGCGGGTTTCACCCAACTGCAAGGAAACGATATCGGGGTTCAAACCGGGTGTGTAGGCCACATCCGGTAACAACGCCTGTTTCTCCTCCTGCGTTGAAGAACGGGCTGCTGCCTGGGTTGTAACCGAAGAGATGGTCGCTGTCAGCCCGATGCCTCCGGTTCCGATATCCGTTGCGGAAATACTCTGTGAATCCGAGATTCGGAATCCGGGTGTCTCACCCCATGAGACATTTATGGTGGTATCTTTAAAGTCCGAGACTAAAAGATTATCCGGGTTTGCTGTGCTGAACTGGTCTGTTGATAAGTCATAATAGTAATCTTCTACCTGTAGGCTGACCACATAATCAACATTTCCACGGGAGACGGTAAACGAGCGGTTTTGAATGTCTGAATAAGCGGGAATGGAATTATCAGGATCGTTATCAATCAGGCCGAATCCACGCACCAGTTCTATTTGTTCTTCGGCGATATTGGTCGCCACGCTGCGTATTGCAGCATCGGCCTGGGAACGTGTAAGTTGCCCTTGCAAAGAGGCCAGTGCCAGCATACCTGTGCTGAAGATAAACAAGCCGATCACCAGTTCAAGCAAGCTAAAGCCCGGTTGGTATGCAGTCGTTCTTTTCATTAGATCACCCTTCCCATTCGAGTACTGGCAGACCGAAATCCCGCCATCCCCCACTCAGTATGCCGATGCCATTGAACCCGGACGCAAGCAGTGATACATCTCCGTTGTAGATGACCTTGAATGTGCCGACAAAGGCATCCAGGTGAGCGTCAATGATTGCCGAGCCGTATACGATATTGGTGCCTGATGCGTTCCATTCTGCACCGGGCACCTCGACATCGGTGACAAAGACCACCCCGAAAATATTGTTGGTCCCCGTGAACGTTGTTGATCCCGCAGCGCTGATCAACATGACCGGGCGGGTAGGCGTACCGACGGTGTTGGTTCCGTCGAGACGGCATTCCGCTCCCTGATACCCAATAAATCCCATGGCTGTACTGATCCAGATCATCACAATTCCCGATGATTTTTGCCGAAGACTTCACCTGTTGGTATTTGCTGCGAGGGATGCCAAAGAAGAACTCAAACAGGTCACAGGGAAAATTTGTGTCTTCCAGCAGATCGATGCCAAGCATATCCTCTGTGCCGACTGTATAGCTGATAGCCTCGGAAGCAGCACAACTGCAGCTTGCGACTGGGCAAATCATGTCAGCAGGAATTTCGTCTTCCTCATACCATTCGTGAAATTCACAGGTTGCCCAGTTGCCACTGCCCAGCAGAGCTTCACCGCTTGAACAACTCGGATTGGCATTGGCCCACACGGATACTGGAACCCCCACGCCGCCGGCATTCGGGTTGGGGACAATTTCAACTGTTCCTGTCGGCGGAAAAGTAGTACGGGTCGTCAGGGGAACAGCCGGGGAGCCACGTGCAAGACTAAAATCGGTCAGCGGCAGCGCAATGGTTGCTGAGACGATGCAGGTCGTCGTATCCGTCGGGTCGGTACAATCCGCATAACCGTAAGCGAGCACGGTGATCAGAAAAGATGATTGTGATACATCGTCACCGGCAGATGGCCCGGACATGCAGCCGGCACCTGGGTTGCTGAGGTCAACCTGGCACAAAACTGCCGATACCCTGGCAGTGGACTCCGGTGGCAACATACCCACGTTGACTGGAATCGAGTCAAATCTATCCGTGGCTGTTGTGGTCGGGTCATCATAGAAATACGAACTGGATAAACTTCCCGCGGCTATTTCGCCACCACAGGGATGATCGGCGTTGGCATCAGCCGGGCAGGCAGCCCACACTCCGACGGTGTCGTCGAACCACCCGGCCCGGAAGCCGCCAACACCATCGGAGACGGCATTTGCTTCGGCTGACAGTATCCGGAAATTATTTGCCAGCATATATTCCATGACCTGATCAGCCGCCGACTCGGCAGCATGAAAGGCCAGTTTTTGACGGTACTCGTTGGCTGAGACTTTTTGTTCAGCTTTTTGTACCTGGCTGGAATAAATCAGCATCAGTGTTAACAGTGATAGCAGGATGACTGCTGAAAATATTGTCAGTCCGCCTTTTTGCCGGCCCGGAAGGGATAGAGTTCGATCAACCCCCAATTGTCGATTAGCATAGATCATCTTTTGCGGCCTTCAGGCCCCCGCTGTTTGTATATCGTTCCTGATCAGGACCAGGTCCTGAATTTCCCTTTGCACAGATGGGTTTGTGGCCATCTGGCCATTGATAGTCAGCCTGATCTTTTCAACGACCTGTACATCTCCGTAGGCTGACAGGGTTTCAGTGTAAGAATCAGAGTTGCTGACAACGAAGCTGGTGATTTCAACCGTGTTGGGATCTGTGATTAACTCCCAGCCATCACTGTCATCGCAGTTGGCAGCTGAATTCCCGGTGGTTCGCATCTGGATGACGCCTACACCACCGATTGTGCCATATCGAAATCCGCCAACCGCATCATTGCTGAGGTCGCCATCGCCATCCCGGTCAAGCCAGTACCAGAAGCAGTTTTCTGCCGCGTTAATGTTGATTGTGTCCACATAGGTAGCTATGCCGAGATCACTGCGGCAATCGACATTGGCGTAACAGTTGTAGAAGCTGCTATGAAAATTGGCTCGCCTGAGGTCACGGCTCATAAGTTGCATTGATGCCCGTAATTCCTGTGAGAGGCGTGACATCTGGATCGTGGCCGATCCGGTGCCGAGTGTGCTTGCCATCAGGATTACCATGACGCTGACGGCCAGTAAGCTCAAGGCCATGGAGATCAGCATTTCTATCAAGCCGAAGCCACGCTGGTTTTTCAGGTGCTGCGAATGTTCGGGTAACTTTGACTATAGCCACAGTACTTGCGCAGGAAAACTGCCTGGTTTTTAAACCAGACATGTTGCGTATCCGCCGACTATCCGGTCGCTATCAGAATTGCAAATGGTCACCAGGCCTGTCGGGCTGATAACAAGACGTAGTTTGAAATATCCACCACTTGATTCAAATGTGAATTGTAATCTGTCACCCGCCGGTTGCAGGATGCCGCGAACCGGGTCAAAGGTTACAAACGAATCACCTTCGTCAGGTTGCGTATCCGTTGCTTCGATCAGATTCAGGGATTGAAAAGTCGATGCCTCAATCCTGTATGGGATGCCATCTATGGCGCAGAATTGCGCTGACTCGGTATTGGTTTCTGTACAGTCGCAACCGCTTGATCCCGTCACTGCACCGACGCACCAGTCTTGGTCATCGGAACGGCTGAAGGCCAGTGAAACCGCCTGGTTTCGCTTCTGCGCCTCGCTTTGCGCGATCGAGAGCAGCGAAGCCACTTGCTCGGTTGCATTTGTCAGCCTGCGTTTTTGACTAACCTGCTCCCAGGATGGAACGGCTAAAGTAACTGAGATGCCAATTAGCGTGATTACAACAAGCAACTCAATGAGTGTGAAACCCAATTTATTTCGAAACATGGCGACATCCTTGTCACAGGTTCATTTAAATTTTGTTTCCCCTTTTACTAAATCCCTTATTTCTAACTCCTTTATCCTTTCTCCCTTAACTCCTGATTTGAGTATAGCCTAGCAACCTGACAGGCAAATGAAGAAATTATTAAAATATCTTAAACTTTTAGTGCCGGGGATCGTAACCAACTCTGCACTAGTTTGATTTGGGTCATATTTTCACAACGGTTTGCGGTTTAGAGTATTAGTGGGCGTTTGTAAGCATGGGCTTTACTGTAATGATATGGTCACCGACAGATATCTTTGAAGACTTGATCGTGCAAGTGGAGGCCTTGCGCCAGTCGATTGAACAGCAGGCGGAACCTGGTAAGTCAGCATTGCTTGAGTTGCCTGTTGACCGTCGCAGGAGTGCGGAAAACCTGCTGCATTACCTGGCGTTGCGAAGCCGGGATCTAAGACCCATTCAGGATCGCCTGGCGCGTCTGGGTCTGTCATCGCTCGGCCGGGTGGAAGCCCATGTGCTGGCGACCATAGGTGCCGTATTGCATAACCTGTATCTGCTGAGCGGGCGGGAACCACCTGAGGCCGGTATGCTGGATGTCTGTACAGACTTCGATACGGGTGCGGATGCTCTTGAACTGAACACCATTCTGCTGTTGGGGCAATATCCCGAAAAACGGCGCGTACACATCATGGTCACCATCTCCACAGACGCGGCCGATGACTACCTGATGGTGCATCAATTGCTCCAGAGCGGTATGAACTGTATGCGTATTAACTGTGCGCATGATGATCAGGCGACCTGGTCCCGGATGATCGAACACTTGCGTAATGCCGAGCGGGTAACAGGCCGGTCCTGTCGCATCCTGATGGACCTGGGAGGATCGAAGCTACGTCTTGGTCCGATGGAGTCAAAGCCGGCCGTGCTAAAAATCAGGCCGGTCAGGGCATCAAACGGGCGTGTTACGCGTCCGGCCCGCATCTGGCTGGCCCCGGCGACAGCAACATTTTCCGAAATTCCTGCAGCCGATGCCTGCCTCGCCCTGGATTCAGACTGGCTTAAGGGAGCACAAGTGGGTGGTCGAATAAGCTTCCAGGACGCCCGCGGTTCCCGCCGAAACTGGCGTATCAGGGAAGTGCTCGAAGACGGGTGCTGGGCAGAGGCGAAGAAGACTACTTACGTGGCCAATGGCACGATTTTGCAGCTGCAAAACAAGCAGGGTGGCTGTAAAACAGAAATCAGAAGCCTGCCTCCACAGGCCAGCGTATGTCTGATTCGGAGCGGTGATACTTTGCTGATGTCAGCAACCTTGGAGCAAGGCAAACCAGCCATTCATGACAGCAATGGCGAATTACTCAATCCGGGCAGGGTGTCGTTGACGATTCCGGAAGTCTTTCGTGATGCACGCCCGGGTGAGCCGATATTTTTTGATGATGGCCGCATCGCCGGCATCATTGAGAAATGCGAACCACAACAATTACAGGTTCGCATTACACACACGAGAAAACCGGTGGAAAAACTGGAGGGTAACAGGGGGTTCAATCTGCCCGACACCAGCTTGAAACTGCCAGCCCTTAACGCAAAGGATTTACAGGATCTTGAATTTGCCGCCGGGCATGCTGACATGATTGGCCTGTCTTTTGCCAACAGTCCAGAGGATGTCCGTACATTGCACAAGCACTTGCATGAGCTTGGTCGTGAAGATGCCGGAGTGGTATTGAAGATCGAGACCAAGAGGGGTTTTTCCAACCTGCCTGCCATGTTGCTCGAAGCACTCAAATTTCCGGCGTGTGGCGTTATGATTGCACGTGGTGACCTGGCCGTTGAATGCGGTTTTGAACGACTTTCCGAGATACAGGAAGAGATATTGTGGGTGTGTGAAGCGGCGCATGTCCCCGTGATCTGGGCGACCCAGGTGCTGGAAGGACTGACCAGGAGTGGTCATGCCACAAGAGCGGAAGTCACGGATGCTGCAATGGCCCAGACGGCGGAAGTGGTGATGCTGAACAAAGGTGCTTACATCATAGAGGCCGTGGAGATGCTGGATAATATTCTGCAGCGCATGCAGGGCCATCATCGCAAGAAACGCTCAATGTTGCGGAAACTGAACCTGGCTTCGGAGTTTCAAAATACAGGAAATTCGACCCGGTGACCGGGAACAGTCAATCTCGCCAGAAAGCAGGTGAAAACAATACCAGCAAAGTAAAAATTTCAAGTCGGCCCATTAACATGGCAAAGCTGAGAATGACCTTGGCAATGGAATTCAGACTGGCGTAATTGGCGCTGACATCACCGAGGCCCGGTCCGAGATTGGTAATGCAGGCTGCCGCTGCCGCATAAGCGGTTACAGGCTCCACACCCACACCATTGAGTGCGATGGTAATCATCACGAAACTGGCGACATACAGAAAGAAAAACCCCCAGACCGCATCCATGACAGTGGAAGATGTTTTCCTGCCACCAATTTTCACCGGGATAACGGCATGCGGATGGATCAGTCGTTGGACCTCGCGGATGGCCTGCCGGTATAAAAGCATAATGCGGATAACCTTCATACCACCGCAAGTGCTGCCTGCGCACCCGCCGATAAACGCAATACAGATCAGCATGATTGGGATAAAGCCGGGCCAGAGGGAGAAGTCGGTGGTGCTGAATCCTGTCGTTGTCATCACCGAGACCACCTGGAAACTCGCATAACGCGCTGCTTCAGCGATCGATCCATAGGTCCCGTTAAGATACAGTGCAAGTGTCGTCAGGATTACGAAGCCCAGTAATAATGATGCGTATACTTTTAGCTCCGGGATCATGAAAATAAGGCTGTGCGCTGGCACGTTTCCATGAGGTGAAATGGATGGCAAAATTGATTCCGGCAACGACCATGAAAAAGGTAGCAATCACCTCCAGCGTCGGGTTGTCAAACCAGGCAAAGCCGGCGTCATGGGTAGACATTCCACCTATGGCAACAGTGCTGAATGCGTGGCCGACCGCATCAAAAAGAGCCATACCGCCCAGCCAGTAAGCCAGTGCGCACATGACGGTGATGCCCAAGATATATCAACCACAACGCCTTGGCGGTTTCGGTGATTCGCGGTGTCAACTTGCTGTCTTTTAACGGCCCCGGCGTTTCCGCCCGATAGAGTTGCATACCACCAATGCGCAGCATCGGCAGGATGGCGACAGCCAAAACAACAATTCCAAGGCCTCCCAGCCATTGAAGCTGCTGACGGTAATACAATACACCGCGTGGCAGATCATCAATATTGGTCAATATCGTTGCGCCGGTGGTGGTCAACCCCGACATGGACTCGAACAGGGCATCTACAAAAGAAATGTCAGGTTGCGTCAATAATAGAAATGGCAATGCTCCGGCCAGGGCAAGCGAAAGCCAGCACACCGCGACAATCAAAAACCCGTCACGCAGACGCAGTTCCTCGTGGACATCGCGCACCGGCAGGAAAATTGCCATACCGGTGAGGAACAGGATGACAGCACTGAGTAAAAACAGGTTGGCAGTGCCATCGTGATAGAACCAGGAGACCAGTGCCGGGAGGTAGCATCATCAGGCTGGCACCTGCGATCAGGAAACCCAGGATCCGTTGAACGGTTGCCGTTCTCCGGTGTTTCATAGATAGGTTGCGTTAACCTGAAAAAGTCGTTCTACGGCGTGGATTTGCTTCTTGTCCGGGACGAATAGTAATACGTGATCGTGTTCCTCTATGACCGTGTCGTGGTGCGCGATGATGACATCTTCACCCCTGACGATGGCGCTGATGGTGGTGTCTTGTGGCAAGTCCAGTTCTTCCACTGCACGGCCGACCACCTTGGAACTACGCCGGTCACCAAGCGCAACGGCCTCAATAGCTTCAGCTGCACCGCGTCTGAGTGAATGTACACGTACCATGCTGCCCCGGCGTATGTGGGTTAATAATGAGCCGATGGTGATTTGTTGTGGCGATACGGCTATATCGATATCAATGGCGCCTGACTCCATCAGGTCCACGTAAGATACCCGGTTGATGATGGCAATGACCTTCTTCGCACCCATGCGCTTGGCTTGTAATGCAGACAGGATATTGGCTTCATCATCATTGGTCAGCACGCAGTAAACATCGGTGTTTTCTACAGCTTCCTCCCTGAGCAGGTTGGCGTCAGCGCAATCCCCGACCAGTACGATGGTCTTGGAAAGTTCCTCTGCAATGGTCTCGGCCCTGACCGGGTCTCGCTCAATGATTTTTACGTGATGATCACGTTCCAGGCGCCGTGCAAGATTTTTGCCGATATTACCCCCGCCAGCGAGAATTACACGGCGGATCGGGCTGTCCTGGGGTCTGAGTTCTTTCATGACGGCCGGGATATGTCGTTTTGCCGCAAGGAAAAATACCAGGTCGTTCTCTTCAATGACGGTATCACCCTTCGGTATGATCAACTGCCCCCTGCGGTAAATAGCGGCCACGCGTGCATCTGAGTTGGCTGGCAAATGGTGACGCAGGGTATAAAGCTTCTGCCCCACCAGCAGACCACCGGCCTCTGCCTCGGTAGCCACCAACTGCGCTCTGCCGTCAGCGAAATCCATTACCTGCAAGGCACCGGGGTATTCAATCAGACGGGCGATATACTGGGTTAACAATAGTTCCGGGCTAATCAGAACATCTACGGGGGAGTGTTCGCGGTGGAATAACTGGGTTCGCGTTGTATATTCGGCTGACCGTACACGGGCTATGCGGGTAGGGACGTTATACAGCGTGTAGGCAATCTGGCAGGCGACCATGTTGACTTCATCGGAACTGGTCAGTGCAATAACGAGATCCGCGTCTTCAATTCCGGCCCGTTCCATCACCCTGGGATGAGAGGCGTAGCCAAGTACGCTGCGTATATCCATCTGATCCTGAAGTTCTTTCAGGCGCGCCTCATCGATATCTACGATGGTTATATCATTATCTTCGTGGACCAGTGCGCTTGCGACCGTGGAGCCAACCTGCCCGGCACCAAGAATAACGATTTTCATGTGTTACCCTACCGATTTGGGATCAATTCCCAGTGAACGAAGTTTGCGGTAAAGGTGTGTTCTTTCCATACCTACCGACTCTGAAAGTTTACCGACGCTTCCTCCGGCTTTTTTCAGCTGATAGGTGAGATAGTCACGTTCGAATTGCTCACGTGCCTCGCGCAACGGCAAGTCAAACAGACCTTTATGGCCACTATCTTCAGATTCCAGGTTGGCCGCACTCTGGTTCAGTATGTCTTCAACTTCCTGGATGGAGACTTCACCTTCACCACCGAGCACCAATAGCCGCTGAATCAGGTTACGTAACTCGCGCACGTTGCCAGGCCAACTGTGGTTACGCATACGGTTTTGAACGGATACAGAAAATTGACGGTAGGGCAGATTTTCCTGGTTGGGGAACCAGTCGGAAAAATATCTGATCAATTCCGGTATATCCTCCGGCCGTTCCCGCAGGGCGGGCATTCTAAGTGGCAGGACATTAAGGTGAAAATAAAGCGGACCGGGTAGTTGTCCGTCCTGAACCAGTTGCTCCAGGTTTTCACCGGCGCTGCAAATAATGCGGCAAGCCAGTGGTTTGAGACCCGTGTCACCCTGCGGCGTATAACCGTTTGACTCAAGTGCATTGCTAAGCAACTCCATTGCACTGGCCGGTAATTTGTGTAGTTTTGGTATGAACAATACCCCGCCGGATGCCCTGTCAAATAGTCCGTTAACACGCTGACCATTCAGTACTGAGCCAAACAGGTAAGCACCCACGTTTTCACCACTTACCTGGCTATGGTCGAGTGTGACCAGGTCGCCAACAGAGGGTGACAGATGATGAATATAGCGTGCAAGCGTCGCCCGGCCACTACCGCCTTCGCCGGTAATCATTACGGGCGAAGCATTATTTGCAGCCTGTTTGGCGTTGTTGCGCAGCAGTTGCATGACCGGGCTGTTGCCCAGTGGTTCCAACACTACCGCATGCTGGCCGGAGAGCTCAGCAGCCCTGGCTTGTGGCCTTGACTCCAGTGCCTTGCGGACGGTTGCCAGTAACTTGGCCAGGGACAATGGTTTTTGAACAAAATCGAATGCCCCCAGGCGGGTGGCTTCCACGGCGGTTTCCAGGGTGCCGTGACCTGACATGACGACTACCTGTGATTCGAGGTTTCCAGAGGAGGCCCACTCCTTCAGAAGTGAAATGCCGTCGATGTCCGGGCATCCAGATATCCAGCAATACCAGGTCGGGTTTTTGCTGTGCATAGACAAGACGGGCGCTTTCCCCATCTTTTGCAACCTGCACGGAGTAGCCCTCGTCTTCGAGGATTTCCTGTACGAGTTGCCGGATATCAGGGCTCGTCATCAACGACCAGAATTTGAGCTTGTGACATAGCTTGTCAACATGGTGTGGTAAGGAAACAACAGAATACTCTAATGGGCGGGCGAGTCAACTACCAAGGGTTTGGGTTGTCATTAGTGTCGGTTAACCGGCCGTCATCCCCACTTGCAAGCGGGGATGACGTTTGCCATGTTCTAGGGGGCCTTTGGTTTCCTTTACTACCAGGAAATCCACCACGTCCAGCATGGCATCAAAATCTCTGACGTTCTTGTTACTGGTGACCAGGTACTTTCGGTTAACGACCAGGCTTGGTGTGCCCTGGATTCCAAACAGTTGCACATCGCGTTGGCCTTTACGTAACTGGCTGTCTAGTGCGAATGACTGAAAATGAGCAATAAAAGCAGATTTTTCAACGCCAAAACCCACGTAGAAATCAGCCAGCTCATCCATGCTGCGGAATTGTTTACCCTGTTTCCAGATAGCATCCATCATGGCAATGTGGCTTTCCTCGACAATCCCCATCATTTCCGCAGCGATATACCCGCGTGCCATGAGTTCCCATGCCTTGCGGCCAAAAACAACCGGGATACGGTTCAGTACGACGTTATCCGGCTTGTTCTTGCTCCAGGCTTGAATATAAGGGTCAATGGTATTGCAGTGGGAACAGGCATAACTGAAGATCTCGGTGACTTCAACAGTGTCAGAACCGGTCTCGGCTGGTATCTGGTCTATTTTGAAGTAGTGGACGCCTTCCTGGTACTTGTCCTGCTGCGCCATGGCCAGTTGGCTGCCGAGCAGCAGACTTAGCGCAAGTATCGCTTTTTGCATCATTATTAAATCTCCGCGTTGGTCTTGTCGGCTAACAGACCCCGTCAGGTGCCTGTTGTTCCGCTGAGTAAACTTTTATTTATTATTCTGCGGCGTGCAGGCCCTGGATGTAACTCGCCACAGCCTTTGATTTCGTCATCGGTAAGCCGCTTGGCGACGCCGGTCATAATCGAGCTGTTGGCGTCATCTTCACCCCATGTATTGCCAGCCCGGAAACCCGTGAGCATTTTCTCGGAGTAAACTGAATGCTGCCCTGCCACAGAAGGGTAACCGGACAGTGGATTGCCTTCGCCGGCCGGACCATGACAGGACATACATGCCGGTATATCGGTATCAGAATTGCCCGCCCGGTAGAGTCGTTCACCGTTGGTGCGCAAGGCTTCATCGGTCACACCGGCGCTGGTGGTCTGACTGGAAAAATACGCTGCGACATCAGCCATGTCCTGTTCGGAAAGGTTCACGACAATGCCTGCCATCTCGGGTACCGTACGACTGCCGTTCTTGATCAGACCCAGCTGGCGTTCCAGGTATGTTGCATGTTGACCAGCGAGCTTTGGCCACATCGGAACCATACTGTTTCCGTCTGCGCCGTGGCAGGCCGCACAAATGGCCGCTTTGCCTTGCCCGGCATCCGCATCGCCTGCAGCGAGGACAGGTAATGAGACCATTAACAACAGGCCGATAGCGAATTGCAATAAATGCTTCATTTCGTACTCTCCAGGGATGTTTGCGTACAATGAGAGAAATAGCCCGTTATTATCCTGTTTTAAGCGTAAGCGTTCCAGCGATATGATGAAAAATATGAGAAAACTGTGATGAAAAAAGTTAACCCGTTCCGTATCGCGCGTTATGTGATCAGTGCTCACCAGCTGAAACAACTACCCGCGGACCAGGGCATTGAAGTCGCTATAGCCGGCCGTTCCAACGCCGGCAAGTCGAGTGCGATTAATACCTTTACGGACCAGCGATCACTGGCCCGGACCAGCAAAACACCGGGCCGCACCCAGCAGATTGTCATTTTCGAGCTGGATGAGAAACCGGCGAATCGCCGATTTGCCGGGTTATGGTTATGCCAAAGGTGCGGCGAAACTTAGAGCGCATTGGCGAACGGTCATGGCCCGTTATTTTCAGACACGCCAGTCAGTGTCTGCGGGGTGTTGTCCTGGTCATGGATATCCGCCACCCGATGCGTGAGTTTCGACCAGCAGATGCTGGCCTGGTGCGAATCAGCAGGCATATCCCCTGCCACATATTGCTGACCAAGGCCGACAAGCTCAAGCGCGGGCCGGCACAGTCCACCTTGCTCAAGGCACGCCGTAGGTTTGCCGGACATTGCCAGCATCCAGGTATTCTCGTCCCTCAAAAAAGACCGGGCTGGATGAACTGGTGGATAAACTCAGCGATTGGTATGAGTATGATGACAAACAGAGTTAAAATTGCACTTCACTAAATACTGCTGAATAAAAAAGGACTAAGCACATGAGTTTTCCTTCCACCCGTATGCGCCGTATGCGCTTTAATGATTTTTCCCGCCGTATGATGCGCGAAACCGTATTAACCCCGGATGACCTGATCTGGCCGGTGTTCGTCATTGAAGGTGAAGACCGTGTCGAAACAGTGGAGTCCATGCCGGGCGTAGAACGTCTGAGCATAGACCGTTTGCTTTTGAAGGCTGGAGAATGTGTGCGTCTGGGCGTTCCTGCGATAGCCCTGTTTCCGGTTACAGCACCGGAAGCCAAAACCGAGGATGCCTGTGAAGCCTGGAATCCAGAGGGGTTGGCGCAACGGGCAGTACGAGCGTTGAAGCAGTCATTTCCTGAACTGGGTGTTGTGACCGATGTCGCACTGGACCCCTTCACCAGTCACGGCCAGGATGGCTTGATGAACGAGCAGGGTTATATTGTCAATGACGAAACCACGGTTGCCCTGGTTAAGCAGGCTGTTTCGCACGCCGATGCCGGTGCGGATATCGTTGCACCGTCAGACATGATGGACGGTCGTATCGGTGCCATCCGCGAAGCGCTGGAAGCCGCCGGCCATATCAATACACGTATCCTGGCTTATTCCGCCAAATATGCGTCTGCGTTTTATGGGACCTTTCCGCGATGCAGTGGGTTCTGCCGGGAGCATTGGGCGGTGCTAATAAATACACCTACCAGATGGATCCGGCCAATACCGATGAGGCGCTTTCGGAAGTGGCGCTGGATCTGGAGGAGGGCGCGGATATGGTCATGGTCAAACCGGGTTTGCCCTATCTTGACGTGGTAAGGCGGGTGAAGGAAACATTCGGGGTCCCAACCTATGTCTACCAGGTATCCGGTGAGTACGCGATGTTAAAAGCCGCGTCTATCAATGGCTGGCTGGATGAAAAGGCGGTTGTCATGGAAGCTCTGACCGGTATCAAGCGGGCCGGGTGCGGACGGCATCCTGACGTACTTTTGCCTTGCAGGCTGCAGCATGGATCAGGGAAAAGAACTGATCCGGCTGGCGCTGTTCGGTTTGCCGATCAAGTCGTCGCTCTCTCCCCGTCCATCCACCGGATGTTTGCCGATCAGTTTGGCCTGGATATTGAGTTTCGAGCGCATTGAGACCGCGCCGATGGCTTTTCCGGAGGCGCTTGAAGCCTTTCCGGGTCGCGGGTGGTATCAGTTGCAATGTCACCCTGCCGCTAAAGCGGGACGCGTGGCAGTTGGCGGCGCAATCGTCACCGGAAGCGAGCCAGGCACAGGCGGCCAATACCCTCGTTTACCAACCACCATCAGGCTGGTTTGCCCACAACACAGACGGTGCCGGCCTGGTTGCCGACCTGGCGGAACCACGGTGTTAAACCTTGAGTGCCAGACGGTTTTAATCCTCGGGAGCAGGCGGGGCTGCGGCCGGAATTCTGGGTAGCTTGCTGGCGGAAATCCCCGGCAGGTGGTACTGGTCAATCGTAACCTGGAGCGCGCCCGGGTACTGGCCCGGAGGTTTAGCTGCTTTGGGGAACATCGATGATTAAGGGCTGGATGGATTTGCCCGGCCTGGGCAGTTTCGACCTGGTGATCAATGCAACCTCGCTGGGCCATCACGGTGAAGCACCGCCGTTGTTCGCATCGATGTTTTCACCTGGCGCCGTGTGTTATGACCTGAACTACTATCAAGGCCAGCCAACCCTTTGCAGGCCTTGTGTGAAGATATAGGGCAGGGCTATATCGACGGGCTTGGCATGCTGGTTGAGCAGGCCGCAAAAAGCTTTTCATATTTGGACCGGCAAAGCGGCCGCAAAGCCAGGTGGTGTGATCGAAAATATCCGGGGGAAATTACCGGAACGACCCCGGTTTGTTGTTCCTTATCTATTTACCGGCTCTGGGCATCGGGTTCCGCCAGGTCGCCCGATTCGTCCAGGGCCGGATAGCCCAGACCATGTCTTTGGCAGTAATCGGCCAGTACCGGGTGTAACCATTCAAAACGCTGCCGGGCCAGGGTTTCCTCATCCAGCCGACAGCGCCATACATACCGGCGGCCTGTCTTTGCCGCTGTGCTTCGTAGAGCACAATTGCGCAGGCTACGGAGACGTTCAGGGACTGGCTGACACCCATCATCGGGATGCTGATTTGCTGATCTACGAAAGACAGCGTGGCATCGCTGACGCCAAATAACTCGGTCCCCAGCACCAGGGCGATGGGTTGGGTGTAATCAATTTCCCGGTAATCGACAGCCTCGTCGCTCAGGTGTGCCGCCACCAGCCGAAATCCGTTTCGATTTGAGATAGGCACAGGTTTCTTCGGAGCTGTTGTGAGCCGGATGTGCATCCACTTTTCTGACCCCTGCGAGGTTTTCCAGTGGGTGCGAATTTCCTCAATGTTTGCGGTCACGTGCATTTCATTGATGCCGACGGCATCACAGTTACGTACCATCGCAGAAAAATTTCTGGGCTTGTGCAGGTTTTCTGCGTAGACGGTCAGGTCGGGCTGGCGTTTGGCCAGCACAGCATCCAGCCGTGACAACACGTTCAGCTGTCATCTTTGCGCAGGGTCTTTCCACAGGGGTTTCATTACGCAGGGTTTTCCACGCGTCTGTCACGTTGATAAAAGCCTGGCCGAGCAATAATGCCGGCAAAACCATGATCAGGGATTTCAGCAGAAAGACCAGCGGTAACCCGCCTGCTTCGCGCGAGCTCTTCCAGTAATTTCCAGGAATTGGCAACATAGGGCCAGGCGATGACCAGGATAAAGATGCAAAAGGGTATGAGGAAAACCAGGCTGCCGAGCAGGTCTACCAGCGCACGTTTTTTCTCCGGCATTTCCGCGTAAAAAATATCCACACGAACATGGCCGTCCCTGTTGCAAAGTCCAGGCAGCGGCGACGGTAAACACCGCAACATGAAAGTAGGTGACTGATTCCTGTAACCAAATCCAGCCCAGGTTAAAACCGTAACGAAGCACGACAATGGTAAAAGTCAGCAATACCATCACAACGGTCAGCCAGGCGACGGATTTTCCACACCACGCGATAAAATCTCGCAATGCCAAATAGTCTGGCGTCGCTGCTTGAGAAGGTCTTTTCACCACTCTTTCAATTTCCAGTAAACTGGTTGCACCGGGTTCAGCTTCCGGTCGGATTCTCGCAGTTCAAGTTGTCCGTCACCATCCTCATCGAAGTAATAATAGGCCGGTCCTTTTACAGGTGTGATTTTAACCATGTAGACACGGCCATTCTGGCTATATTCTTCGATTCGCTGACCTTCCCGGTCTGTGATCTTGACGGTGGGTTCAAACTCTTCGCCGGGCACTTTCGGCGGGATCGGTGGTGGTGCTGCCGGATCGGCATTTTCCGTAGTTTCCGGTTGGGCCACGGCCAGGCTGCAAATCAGTGCGCCGGTAGCTATCAGGGCCATCCTTGTATGTTTCATTCGCTTCGCTCCCTCAAAGACAAACTGTTAATGTCTGTTTACCTCACAATAGACAAGCGGGTGGTTCATTTGTAAGTTTTTCTATACTCTCAGCATAGCAGACCCGAATAATTGAATCTGGATTACATACTTAATGACCGCTAAAGATATCCTCTACCTGGTTGATGGTTCTTCCTATCTCTACCGGGCATACCACGCACTTCCCAAGCTGACCAATTCCGCCGGTGAACCCACAGGGTGCATTGCTGGGTGTTGCCAATATGTTGCGGCGTTTACTGAAAGATGCAGGCACTGAAAACATCGCGGTGGTGTTTGATGCAAAAGGCCCGACCTTCCGTCATGAAATGTATGAGCAGTACAAGGCAAACCGCCCGCCGATGCCGTCGGAACTCAGCCAGCAGGTAGAACCGATCCACGAGATAGTCAGGTTGCTGGGTTTGGTGTTGATCCAGGTTCCGGGTGTTGAGGCAGATGACGTTATCGGAACACTGGCGACCCGTGCAGCCGCTGAGAAAATGGACTGCATTATTTCCACCGGTGATAAGGACATGGCGCAACTGGTCAACGACCATGTATCACTGATCAATACAATGACCGATACACATATGGACGCCGATGGTGTGCTGGAAAAATTTGGTGTGAGACCCGATCAGATTGTGGATTTTCTGGCCCTGACCGGTGACAAGGCAGACAACATCCCTGGAGTGGAGAAGTGCGGGCCGAAGACAGCTGCCAAGTGGCTGAGCCAATGGCAGAATCTTGAAGGTGTGATGGCAAACGCCGGTGATATGAAAGGGAAAATCGGTGAGTACCTGCGCGAAGCGCTGGAAATTCTGCCGCTGTCGCAAGACCTGGCCACCATCCGTAATGATCTGGAACTAAAACAGGGTGTAAACGATTTCAGGCGCGAAGCCGTCGATGAACCTGCCTTGCGTGAATTTCTGCAGCACAATGAGTTCAATAGCTGGCTGCAGGAACTCGGTGACGATGAATCTTCACAGGCGCTAACGGCTGAGCCGAGCTACACCACGGTATTGGACTGGGATATTTTCTACCAGTGGCTTGAAAAACTACAAAAAGCTGAGTTGATCGCCTTTGATACCGAGACCACCAGCCTGGATCCGATGCAGGCTGAACTGGTCGGCTTGAGTTTCGCGGTTGACCTATTTGAGGCGATTTATATTCCGGTTGGCCACAATTACCCGGGTGCCCCCGAGCAACTCGACCGCGAGACCGTGCTGGAAGCTCTTAAACCGCTTCTGGAGGGCAAAAAACCCAAAAAGGTGGGCCAGCATATCAAGTATGATATGAACGTCCTGTCACGATACGGTCTGGCCGTGCAAGGCGTTGTCTTTGACACAATGCTGGAATCATATGTGCTCAACAGCACCGGTAGCCGCCATGATATGGATACACTGGCGCTAAAATATCTTGGCCACCAAACCACTCATTACGAAGAAATTGCCGGCAAGGGTGCCAAGCAGATATCCTTCAGCCAGGTATCCATCGAGGACGCCGGTCATTATGCGGCCGAGGATGCCGACATCACCCTGCGTTTGCATCAGCACCTGTGGCCGAGATTGCAGGCTGAACCCGCGCTGGAGAAGGTACTGGTGGAGCTTGAAATACCCTTGATACCGGTATTGGCAAGGATGGAACAGGCCGGCGTGCTGATTGATGGCAAACTGCTGTTGCAGCAAAGTACTGAACTGGCCAAACGCATGCTGGAGCTGGAAGGGCAGGCGCATGATGCTGCTGGACAACCGTTTAACCTGGGTTCTCCTAAGCAACTCCAGCAGATCCTGTTTGAAAAGCTGGAACTGCCGGTCATTCGTAAAACACCCAAGGGTCAGCCATCCACTGCTGAAGACGTGTTGAGAGAACTGGCTGATAATTATGAGCTGCCGAAACTGATTCTTGAGCACCGCTCGATTTCCAAACTCAAATCCACCTATACCGATAAACTGCCCGCCCAGATCAATCCACATTCCGGGCGTGTGCATACGTCGTATCATCAAGCGGTTGCTTCTACCGGCAGATTGTCATCCTCCAATCCCAATTTGCAAAACATACCCATACGCACGCCCCAGGGCCGCAAGATTCGCAAGGCCTTCATTGCACCTCCAGGAAACGTGATTCTGGCGGCCGATTATTCGCAGATTGAGTTACGTATCATGGCGCATCTCTCCGGTGATGAAGGGCTGCTTAAAGCTTTCCACGATGGTGTTGACGTTCACCGGGCGACTGCCGGTGAAGTATTTGGTGAAGACTACGATAAGGTCTCCGATGATCAACGCCGTGCCGCCAAGGCAATTAATTTTGGCCTGATGTATGGCATGTCCGCCTTTGGGCTTGCACGCCAGCTTGATATCAGCCGACCGGAAGCACAGGAATACATGGATACTTATTTTTCCCGCTACCCGGCAGTGCAAGGCTTTATGGAGAAAACCCGTGAACAGGCCCGTGAGCAGGGTTATGTCGAAACTTTATTTGGGCGCAGACTGTATTTACCTGAAATCAACGCGAGTAACATGATGCGCCGCCAGGGAGCTGAACGTGCCGCCATCAACGCTCCGATGCAAGGCACGGCAGCGGATATCATCAAGATCGCGATGATTAAAGTCGATGACTGGATTCAATCAGATCAGCCAGGTGCGCGGCTGGTCATGCAAGTGCATGATGAACTGGTGTTGGAAGTGGAAGAGGCACAACTCAATGACGTGCGCAGTGCGGTGATCGAACATATGTCGACTGCGGCCGATCTGGACGTTCCACTGCTCGTGGATGCAGACTCCGGCCCGGACTGGGATACCGCGCATTGATACGGGTAGCGAGTTAATGCTGTTCCCTGAAATTCACCAGATCTGTCTGAACTAACTGACCGGAAACCGGTCTTAGTTTGTGACTGTTCTAGCAGTCGGGTCCGCAACCCTAAAGCGGGCCATGGGCTCGGTTATTTCCCCCAAGCTGAGACCAATTTTTGACCCCGCCAGTTAATTGGCGGGGTCTTTTTATGTTCAGGAGAAGGTGAGACCGGGAACCGGTCGAGAGGCTGGCCTGGGCCATGAACGGTATGCCGCGGGCGCAGGGATGCGCAGGAGCGGCGTGTGTCAGCTTTGCACAGCATACCATTGTGCAGGCTAAGCCCTTTTTTCTGACGCCAACCAGTCCCTCGGCCTCAAATACCAATCAAGTTCAGCTTCGGCAGAATCAGCTTCAGGCCGGTAGTTATAGCGCCAGTTAACCACCGGCGGTAATGACATCAGTATGGATTCGGTGCGGCCACCCGATTGCAGGCCAAAAAGCGTACCGCGGTCATAGACCAGGTTGAACTCAACGTAGCGCCCGCGGCGGTAAAGCTGGAAAGACCCTTTCCCGGTCGCCAAACGTCATCTGCTTGCGGCGTTCAACGATGGGCAGGTAGGCGGGCAGGTAGCTGTTTCCAATTGCCTGCATAAATTCAAAACTACGCTCAAAGCCCCATTCATTCAGGTCATCGAAGAACAAGCCGCCGACACCACGGGTTTCATTGCGATGCTTCAAATAGAAATATTCATCGCAGCTTTGTTTGTAGCGGGCATAAACATCATCACCGAATGGTTGACAGGTTTCTTTTGCGGCTTGATGCCAGTGAATGACATCTTCCATATTCGGGTAATACGGGGTCAGGTCATAACCCCCGCCAAACCACCAGATCGACTCATCTTCATCATTCTGGGCACCGGGTTTGCTGGCGATAAAGAAACGCACATTGGCGTGGCTGGTTGGCACATAGGGATTGTTTGGGTGGATGACCAGCGAAATCCCCAGCGCCTGGAAATCCCGGCCCTCCAACTCAGGTCTGGCTGCAGTCGCTGAAGGTGGCAGGTGCTTACCGAAAACGTGTGAGAAATTGACTCCGGCTTGCTCAAACACATCACCCTGTTCCAAAACCCGGGTACGTCCGCCACCACCGGTGTCGCGCTGCCACAGGTCCTCCTTGAAGCGGCCGTTGCCGTCTTCTGCCTCCAGGCCGCTACAGATTATGTCCTGCAGTCCGAGCAAATATTTTTTTACCCGTTCAATTGGCATTTATTATCCGCTCTGGTGAAACATTCAGTTTAACCCTGTCTGATGATATTCCCGCTAATAAGATCACGAATTTCGCTGGGATTTTCAGCGCCACCCAGCGGGCCGGCCAATATGCCTTTGATGTTTTGGCCGAAATATTCTCCCACCTCTTCGACGCTGCGGGCAGGCCTGTCTGAAGTGTGATTTGCGCTGGTTGATACCAGTGCCGAGCCGAACGCAGCACATAGATCCCGGCTGGGTTCGTGTGCGGTGATGCGTAAAGCGATGCTTTCATGCTTGCCTGCCACATAGTCCGGCACCCCGGCAGCACGCGGGAATAACCAGGTCACCGGGCCCGGCCAGGTTTGCATGGCTTTGTTGATAAGTGACTCATCAATATCGGAAATCCATGGCTGCAGCTGAGAAAACTCACTGGCAATCAGCACCAGGCCTGCTGATGCCTGCCGGCCTTTAAGTGATAACAATTTGCGCACGGCTGATTCATTGGCGGGGTCGCAACCCAGCCCATAAACAGCCTCGGTGGGATAGGCGATGACATGGCCGGCACGCAGTTGTTCAACGGCTTCAGCAGTATCCAGCGTTGTGTGGCTCGGCATGGTTCAGATGGTGGTTATGTGCCCGGAAATCATTTTTTAGATGTTTTCTTTTTGGACGTTTTCTTCTTTGATCTCTTCTTTTTGGTAGACGTCTTTTTGCGCGTAGCTTTCTTTTTAGCGACTTTTTTCTTGGCGGTCTTCTTCTTGCCGCGTTTTCGATCAGGTGCCGCTGCGATCAACTCCTCGCACTCGGCTTGTGTCAATGATTCCGGTTCACGGTCTTTTGGCATACGGGCATTTTTGTTGCCGTCGGTAATGTATGGTCCATAACGGCCGCGCAACACCTGGATATCAGTACCGTCAAAAGTTTTAATGATGCGGTTTGCATCGAACTCCTTTTTCTCGGCGATCAGTTTCAGCGCATGCTTCAGTGTGACTTCATGCGGATCCACGTCCTTCAATGAAACAAATTTACTGTCGTAACGGATATAGGGACCAAAACGTCCAATCGCAGCGAACACTTTTTCACCCTCTGGTGTTACGCCCAGTTCTCTTGGAAGCTTAAATAACTCCAGCGCCTCTTCCAGGGTAATGGTTTCCAGGCTCTGGCCGGGTCTGAGCCCTGCAAATGCGGGCTTGTCCTCGTCATCCCTGGTACCAATCTGGGCGTGCGGCCCGAATCTGCCAAGACGTACAGATAGTGGCTTGCCTGTTTCAGGATCCGTGCCCAGCACCCGGGCACCCTTGGCTTCGCCCCTGTCGACTGTTTCTTCTTTTTCCTTTACTCGTTTTACAAAGGGCTTCCAGAAAGCCTCAAGTAAGGGTATCCAGTCTTTTTCTCCACGGGAAATTGCATCCAGCTGGTCTTCCATCTGGGCAGTAAACTCATAATCCACATATTCGTTGAAGTGGGTTTCCAGGAATCGCTCAACCACCCGTCCGGTGTCCGTGGGTATGAAGCGGCGCTTGTCGAGTTCGACATAATAACGCCTGACCAGTGTGGACATGATGCTGGCGTAGGTTGAAGGCCTGCCGATGCCGTATTCCTCCATGGCCTTGACCAGGCTGGCTTCGGAGTACCGTGGTGGTGGTTCTGTGAAGTGCTGTTCGGAACGTATCCCGTCGAGCTTGAGCACATCGCCTTCGCGCAAATCCGGCAAACGGCTCTCTGTCTTTTGTTCGTTTGCGGGCTTCGAAACTTCGTAAGCCGCAAGAAAACCCGGGAAGGTAATAACGGAGCCATTGGCACGGAAACTGGCATTGGCACCGCAGTCGAATTCAACTGCAACGGTGTCCATTTTTGCCGGTGTCATCTGGCTTGCCAATGTTCGTTTCCAGATCAGTTCATACAGGCGGAACTGGTCATCGGTCAGGCAGGGTTTTATCTTGCCGGGTACCAGGGCGGCTGAAGTTGGCCGTATGGCCTCATGCGCTTCCTGGGCGTTTTTTGATTTTGTTTTGTAGAAATTCGGGTTTTCCGGCAGATAGTCCTGGCCAAACTGATCAATAATCTGTTTACGGATATCCGCAAGGGCATCATTGGACAGGGTGAGCGAATCGGTACGCATGTAAGTGATCAGACCTTCGGTCTGGCCGTTGATCTCGATGCCTTCATACAGCGTTTGAGCTGTACGCATGGTTTTTTGTGCCGAGAACCTAAGCTTTCGGGAGGCGTCCTGCTGCAATGTAGAAGTAATAAAAGGTGGTGCAGGCCGGCGTTTGCGTTCTTTACGGGTGATCCTGTCCGCTTTTAGCTGACCATTGGCATCAGCAAGCAGTTTCTCACGAACATCGGTTGCACGTTTTTCATCCTGGATATCGAACTGGCGGTATTTTTCACCGTCAAGACGCACCAGGTTGGCGATAAATGCATGCTCGGATTTTTGCAGGTCAGCTTCAATGGTCCAGTATTCCTGTGCATTGAAAGCCTCGATTTCACGTTCGCGTTCTACGATCATACGTAGAGCCGGGCTTTGAACCCTGCCCGCTGACAACCCGGGCTTGATTTTTTTCCACAGCAATGGTGACAGCGTAAATCCAACCAGGTGATCCAGTGCACGTCTTGCCTGCTGGGCATTGACGAGGTCCATGGAAAGCTCGCGTGGATTGGCTACTGCATCCTGTATCGCGCGTTTTGTGATTTCGGAAAATTCGACCCGGTAGAAAGGGATTTTCTCAGTCAGCTTTTTGTCTTTCAGGATTTCGTAGATGTGCCAGGATATGGCCTCTCCTTCGCGGTCGAGATCGGTCGCGAGATATACCGCTTCCGCTTTGCGGGTTGCCTTAACGATCTTATCAACGTGTTTTTTGCTGCCTTCGCTGAGTTCATAGTGCATGGCGAAATCGTTTTCGGTATCCACAGCACCATCTTTGGACGGCAGGTCGCGTACGTGGCCATAGGAAGCCAGCACCTCGAAATCACTACCGAGGTATCTGTTTATGGTTTTCGCCTTGGCCGGCGATTCTACAATGAGCAGGTTTTTTGCCATATTAAATTCAAACAAGCACCAACTGCCGGGTAGGCAGGAAAGTGTTATCCCTCCAATTTATGCAGTTTTGAGCACCAATTCGATCGCATGCGGCGACCGTTTCCTATATATATTAGTGCCGATACTCCTGCTCGGTGTCAAACATCAAATCTTCCATCCAGGCAAAATTGGCTTCCTGACCCGGTTGGTTGAACAACACCATCAGCACCACCCACTTCATGTCCTCAAGGGTGATTTCATCTGTTTCCAGCGCCAGTACGCGGTCCAGAACCAGTTCACGACGCTGGGCGTCCACGATGCCAATATTTTCCAGGTACATCAGGAAATCCCTGCACTCGGTATCAAGGCGCGCTATTTCGGAGTCTACATAAACACGGACTGGCCGGTGGTTATCCTGAAACAGATCGGGTTGGTGGCGTTGCTCGGCAAGACCGTCCAGCCACCGGAAGGCCTTGTCGATTTCACCATTGGTAAACCCCGCCTGGTGGAGGTTTTCCTCCAGGGAGTCCCTGTCCGGAGTTTCATCCGGTTCGTCGTATAAATAATTTTCAAAAAGAAACATCAGTACGTCGAGTACATTTTCTTTCATTATTAAGCCTCTATGACTGTTGGCTGGTGGTTTGTTACTGTATTCACCAGCCGGATACCTCTCCGCTCTCGTATTAACAGCATGGCTTAGACCAGCCGCAGGGTCAATGCACTTTTTCGCTAAGCGCGTACATAGCGGCCGTTACCCTGTTTTTTTACCATGCCTTTGAGTTCCATCATCAGTAGCATGGAAGAAATCTCACGGGCACTGAGCCCCGTCTGTTCAATGATCGTATCAACGGGTTTTGGGTCATATGACAATACTTCCCACACCGTGTTGTAGTCAGCGTCATCCAGCAGGTTGTTTTTGTTGCAGACAGGGATTTCTTCGGTTTCATCTGGCTGATCAAGCCGTTGACGAATCTCCATTTGCAATTCTGCCGCTACGGGACCCAGCTCCTGCATGATGTCAGCGGTTGTTTCCACTAGTCGTGCGCCATCGCGGATCAAGCGGTGACAGCCCTTGGCCATAGGGTTATGCAATGAGCCGGGCAGGGCGAATACATCACGACCCTGCTCTGCGGCCTTTCGTGCAGTGATCAGCGTACCGCTATTCAGGCCGGCCTCTATAACCAGAACTGCCAGGCTCAGACCTGAAATGATCCGGTTACGTGAAGGAAAATGCTGGCGTCTTGGTGGTGAGCCCAGTGGCAATTCAGAAATCATTGCGCCCTGTGAGCGGATGCGCCTGGCAACTGCCCGGCTGCTGGCTGGGTAAACCTTGTCCAGACCGGTACCGTTGACGGCTATGGTAAAAGAACCTACATCCAAAGCCGCAGCGTGGGCGGTGGAATCGATTCCACTGGCCAGACCGCTGGTAATGGTCATGCCCTGGCGTGCGAGGGTGGCGGCGAAGTCGCGTGCGTGGTCAAGTCCGCCGGCGGTGGGATTACGGCTGCCTATAATGGCAATTTGAGGTTGCCACAGGCAACCGGGATCACCGTCTATGAACAGGGCGGCCGGTGGACCATTGATACGGCGTAATAAGACGGGGTAGGCATCATCATCCCAGCACAACAAGTGGTGGTTTGGTTGTGAAAGCCATTCCAGGTCTGAATCAATTTTTGCTTCATCTGGTCTGGAAATGGCAGCGGCTGCTGTCTCTGGTAAACCGTGCAGGGTTAAATCCCGGGTGCTCGCGGCGACCAGTGCTGATGCGCCACCCATTGCTTCGATCACCCTGATAAGCGAGGCGCCCCCGATCGAGGGCGCATTTAATATAACTAACCAATCACGCTGCTTCGTAGCAGCCCCCTTTGTTTCTACTTGTTTCGTTAAATCGTTTCGTCCGGGTGTTTTAGTATGTCATGTTCACGAACCGGACGCTCCCCACTCATAATAATGGCGTAACTGACTTCATCAAAGACCCGAAAAATCAGGATATGGGCGCTGAACTGATCCGGAAGGGTGACTTTGTCGCCGTTCAGGGTCTTTTGATCCGCCCAACTGCCGGTCGGGTATTTCACTTCGTCCTGTATCTTTTGGCCTGGTCGGAAAGCCGAAAATACGTGGCCTGGCTCAACACCCTGGTTCTGACCGGCATTGATCGCAATAACCTGGTAGTGACCCGCACCATAGCTGGCCTGGGTCAATGCAATTACTTCGAGACCATCTGGTACCGGGGCCATCGCATGTGGAAAAAATTGAGCGTCATACACAAAATCGTCAATGGGCAATATAAAATCACCCTGTTTTACTTCAGTGCGACCGCTCTGGATTTCCAGCGTAGCAGGGTCACCCAGTTTAACCAGCCTTCCCACTGCGATATCCCAGAACTCATAACCCAGAACGGGAGGGTTCTTGCTGCGCCATGACATGGTCGCATCCCAGATGTTGTCCGGGTATTCTTCTTCCGGGCGCAGATGTTCAGCGTATCTGTGATGTTTTCCTCTTTTCATTACGCCCTTGTCATCATAATAGATATGACGCATTCGAACGATGGCATATTCCTTACCAATACGTCCGTCAATGCCTCGCACATACGTAAGATCTCTTTCCGTTGCCATTTGACGTTGACTTTCGTTGGCCACGACATAAGGCAGATCAGAGAATGATCCCGGTGGTAAAATGCGGGCATTGGTTACAAAATGCTTGATTGCATCCCATTCAATCGGCGGGATTGCGTCCCGGGGTAACTGGCGTACTCCGGGGGACATTCGCACGGTTCGCTTGTCTCCATTGACCAGCAGGCGTGGCCTGCCGTCAATATAAACCAGAGATATGCGGTCGCCCGGATATATCAGGTGCGGGTTTTCAATTTGCGGATTGGCATGCCAGATAGCTGGCCATTGCCAGGGTTGCTCCAGAAACTTTCCGGAGATGTCCCAGAGGGTATCGCCCTTTACAACAACATATTCATCAGGGTGATCGGAGCGCACTGACACGTCCTGTGCCATCGCTGCGCTTGCCAACATCGCCACCAGGATAAGGTGAAAAATTTTCTTAATCACAGTCCTTTCCCCATATAGTAGGCATCCAGCCATCTTGACCGATGCGGTCATTATTCTTCACTGGCGAACATAGTTCGTCATTAGCTATCATAATTCCTGCGGTGCAAAAGTTCACCTAAATTATTTATCAGGCACAGAAGCATATGGCAAAACTAAACATTTTAGAATTCCCGGATCTCCGCTTGACGACGGTCGCAACTGCGGTGGAAACCTTCGACAAGGCGCTGAAAAAGCTGGTTGAAGACATGACAGAAACCATGTATACAGCCAATGGAATTGGTCTCGCAGCAACCCAGGTAAATATCCACAAACGCTTGCTGGTACTGGATGTCAGCGAAAATCAGGACCAGCCCCGGGTGTACATTAATCCGGAAATTTTAAGCCAGTCCGGTGAACAGACACACGAGGAAGGTTGCCTGTCGGTTCCGGGCATATATGCCAACGTGAAACGGGCCGAAAATATCACCGTCAAAGCACAGGATCTAGAAGGAAATAGCTTCGAAGAACAGCTCGAAGAACTGCATGCTGTGTGCGTTCAACATGAAATGGATCACCTGATTGGCCGTCTTTTTGTTGATTATTTGTCACCTTTAAAGCGAAACATGGTGAAAAAGAAGCTTGAAAAGCAACGAAAAGTGGCAGCAAAAGAAGCCGAAGAGCACCTGGTGATCTGATAATGAAAAAAGAAAACTCACCTTTGCGGGTTATTTTTGCCGGCACACCAGAATTCGCACTGCCACCATTGCAGACTTTGATTGATGAGGGCTGCCACATTGTTGCGGTTTTGACCCAACCGGACCGGCCGGCAGGTCGTGGCAAACAATTACGTGCCAGTCCGGTTAAACGACTGGCGTTGGAGAACGGGTTGGAGGTATTGCAGCCGGAAAGTCTCAAAGATTCTGACTGGATGGAAAAACTTACTGACTTAAAGCCGGATTTAATGGTAGTGGTGGCATATGGGCTGATGATTCCGGCCCAATTGCTGGATTTGCCGCCCCTGGGGTGCTGGAATATTCATGCTTCATTACTGCCCCGATGGAGGGGTGCTGCACCTATCCACCGCGCCATTGAAGCGGGCGACGAGCAAACCGGTGTGTGTATTATGCAGATTGAGCTTACGCTGGATACCGGACCTGTTTACCATTGCCTTAGTACGGCGATCGGATCGCAGGACACTGCTGGAGTTTTGCATGACCGCCTGGCTATCATGGGCGCACAGGCACTTAAACACTGTATCGAGCTGGCTATGCAGGGCGAACTTCCGCAACCGGTCGCACAGGATGATGGCCGGGCCATATACGCCTCCAAATTAAGCAAGGCGGAGGCCGAGCTGGATTGGAACCAGGCGGCCGAGGTCTTACAGCGTAAGGTTCGGGCATATAATCCCTGGCCGGTTGCATGGTGTGAGCTTGGTGGGCAACGTTTACGTATCTGGCAAGCTGAAGTAGTGGATAATATAGCGGATGTTCAACCCGGCCAGGTCATTGTTGAGCAGCAATCTTTAATTATTGGTACGGTGGAAAAATCCTTGAAAATACTGGAGATACAGCGCGCAGGCGGACAACGTATGTCAGCCGAACAATTTCTGAATGCACAAAAGCCACAGGATTGGTGAAAATGCGTTCAGGGAAAAAGAAAAAGTCACAAAACCCCCGCATTGCGGCAATTCAGGCCTTGTCAGAGGTGCTGGATTCAAATAAAAGTCTTGCCGAAAGTGCGGCGCTTTCACAGATTCGCGACAGCCGCGATAATGCTTTCGCCCGGCACCTGGCTTACGGTGTTTTACGCTGGTTGACCGCATTGCAATGGCTGGCTGGCGAGCTGCTAACGAAACCACTAAAGAAGCGTGAACGTGATGTGCAGCGACTGATATTGCTGGGTCTGCAACAGCTGTGGCATGACCAGACTGCCAGCCATGCCGCTGTGAATGAAACAGCGGAATGTGCTCGCTTGTTGGGAAAACCCTGGGCGGTAGGCCTGATCAATGCGGTTTTGAGACGGTTCCAGCGTGAGCAGGAGCAACTTTTAAACAAGCTGGCGCAGGCTAATCAACGGTATGCGCACCCGGATTGGATGCTGAAGGAGATCCAACAGGACTGGCCTGAGAGTTGGCAAAGTATGGCTGATGCCAACAACCTCCAGGCGCCACTGTGGTTGAGAATAAACCGCCAGAAGGCAGATGAATCAAAACTGCGAAATGAATTGAAAGTCGCAGGGTTTGAGATCGCTGATCACCCTTATGCCCGTGATGCCATTAGCATCAGTCCGGCGGCGGCGGTTGGAAAAATTCCGAATTTTGAGAGAGGCTGGTTATCCGTCCAGGATCCGGCTGCGCAACTGGCGAGGGATTTGCTCGACCCCCAGCCCCGGGAACGTATCCTGGATGCCTGTGCTGCACCGGGAGGTAAAACCGCCCACTTGCTGGAAAGCTGCCCCGAGATTGATTTGACTATCCTGGACAGGCAGGCACAACGCCTTGAGCAGGTTCAGCAGACCTTGAACCGTCTGGGTTTGACCGCGAATACGTTGGTTGCTGATGCGGCGGCAACAGACGATTGGTGGAAAGGAGAGAAATTTAACAAAATCCTTCTGGATGCACCCTGTAGCGCTACCGGCGTTATCCGCAGGCACCCGGAGATCAAGTGGCTTCGCAGCAGCGAGCAGGTGGATGCGGCCGTGCAGATTCAGGCCGGGTTATTGGCCGCATTATGGCCGTTGCTGGAAATCGGAGGTATCCTTGTCTATGCCACCTGTTCGATATTGAAGCGTGAGAATGATCAACAAATACAACGGTTTCTGGAACAACATACTGATGCAGCAGTAGAGGATTTTGCTGTAGAGTGGGGTTTGGCCGGGTCATACGGTCGCCAGATCATACCCGGGGACGCCCAGATGGACGGGTTCTTTTATGCGGTTTTGCGCAAAACAGCTTAGTATCGCGGTGTTATTGCTTGCTGGCTGTGGTCAGGAAGCCGCTGTAGATTATGGGTTTTCCATCAACGATGTGTCGGTTAGCCGTGCCTACCAGTCACTGAATGTCCGTTTGCAACAGCATCTGGAACTAAGTCGGCAGGCACGTGAAGCGCTGGAGCACGGCGTAATGTTGACGATCAACCTGGAAATGGAATTACGGAACGACAACAAGATGATTGTCGTACGGCGGGATGCCAGGCGTTTTCAGCTTCGTTACCTGCCTTTGAGTGAGCGCTATCAATTGTCGGAATTAGAAACCGATGAGTTACAGACTTTTTCACGCTTGCGTCATTTGCTTGCTGCCATTGATGATTTGAATATCCAGTTGTCCACCGGGCCGCTACCGCCAGGAACTTATGAATTACGCACCCGCATCCGTCTGGATGAAAGCCGTTTGCCGGCACCCATGCAATTGCCAGCCTGGTTCTCGTCCCAGTGGCAGCACGATTCGGAGTGGTCGGTATGGCCTTTCAAAGTAAGCGTATAAGACGCCTGGTATTGAAAGTGCTACCGATAGCAGTGGCGCTGGTGGCCCTGCTTGCATCATTGATTCTTGTCAGTAACGTCCAACAGGATGCCAGCGGAATGGGTCAGCCTTATGTATGGGTGCTGGTACTGACCATTTTTGCACTTCTGGTCGTATTGGCGGCTATTTTTCACCGTGTTATCTCGCTAACCAGAAAAGTCCGGGAGCATGCGCCCGGTGCCATGCTGTCAGCACGCTGGGTCAGATACTTCCTGGTTTTGTCACTGCCACCTGCCTTGATTGTTTACTTTTTTTCAGCCTATTTTCTGACCCGGACGGTGGATAGCTGGTTTGATGTGGGTGTCGAGGCAGCGCTGGCCGACTCACTGGAACTGGGTCAGCAATTTTTGGAGAACCGGACACTGGAAGTTCGCAACCAGGTGCGTCGCCTGCGTCGCGAAATTGATAATCCCGCGGAAGACCTGCGTGCGGTACGCCGCACCCTGTTGGCGAATGTCAGCACTGCCGGACCCCTGGAGCTTTCAGTTATGGAGGGTGATGGAAGACTGGTCGCCAGTGCCAACATCAACATGCTCGCTGATCTGCCTGAGCGGCCAGGTGACTATGCCTTATTACAGGCTTTGGATCGCGGTGAATACGCGGCAGCAGAACCCGTCGCGGACGGTATTTTGCGTATCCGCGTTATCCAGCGTTTGCCGTACAACGTGCCAGGTGGACAGGGGTATTTGCTACATGCTATTTATCCCTTGCCTGAGTCGATCACCACGCTGGCCAGTGAAATAGAAAAGGAATATCACCGTTACCAAAACCTCAGTTATCTGCGTGAGCCGTTGAAACAGAGTTTTATTCTTATCCTGTCGCTGGTGCTACTGCTGACCGTGTTATTGGCCATCCTGGCTGCGCTTAACGTTGCGCGCAGGATGGTCAACCCAATTTCAAAGCTGGCGCAGGCCACGCGCAAAGTTGCAGCCGGTGACCTGACCTATGAAATGCAGGCTGAAACCCGTGATGAAATGGGTTTCCTCGTACAGTCTTTTAACGAAATGACCGAAGCTCTCACCAGCGCGAGTGAGGAAGCGGAAGACAGCAGGGCTCAGCTGCAGTCACAAAGCGAGTATCTTGAAACTGTTTTGGGCAGTCTGACTGCCGGCGTACTGACACTGGATGACAAACTGAAAGTTGTTACCGCGAATTCCGCTGCTGAACAGATGTTGGGTATGCCGACAGGATTTTTTGCCGGCCAGAGCTTGTTAGAACGGGCCGAAGCAGCCCCGTTTCTGGCGCCGCTGGCTGAGCTGATCAGACGTCAAATGGGGCGTGGTCCGGCGGAGTGGCAACGGGAAATACGACTTCGGGCCCACGGCCGGACATTGGTTTTACTGGTGCGGGGGTCCCGCATGGGAAAGGAAATAAAACAGGCTGGCGGCACGGTCATTGTTTTCGATGATGTCACCGTGCTCAACCAGGCACAGCGTGAGGCTGCCTGGGCTGAAGTGGCACGCAGATTGGCGCACGAAGTGAAAAACCCTTTAACCCCGATTCGCCTGGCTGCGGAACGCCTGCGTATGAAGCTGATGAGCAGGCTGGACGACAAAGATGGCGCTATGCTTGACCGGGCCACCGCAACCATTGTTTCCCAGGTCGAGGCACTACGGTCGCTGGTTGATGCATTTGGAGACTACGCACAGGGGCCACAACTGGAGCGAGAACCAATGGCTCTTGATCAGCTGATCAAAGATGTTGTTGCGCTTTACCAGCACGAAGACCAGCAGGTGCAATTTCACCTGAAGCTGATCGCCGGCCCACCGGATTTATCAGCGGATAGCGGCCAGATCCGCCAGTTGCTACACAACCTGATTGCCAACTCCAGTGAGGCCGTTAAAAAGAGCGAAAAAGCAGAAGTCCATATTCGAACAAGGCTGATTACACAGGCCGGTAAAAAATGGCTGGAACTGGAGGTCAGTGACCGTGGCCCCGGTTACCCGCAGACGGTTCTGGAAAAACCCTTTGAGCCGTACGTGACCTTCAAGGCAACCGGTAGTGGTCTCGGTCTGGCCATTTGCAAGAAAATTGTCAGCGGGCATGATGGTCGCATCATTATCTATAACCCGACATTTGGCGGTGCGTGTACCACGATCATTCTGCCGATTGAATTAAGGAACCTCTGATCTATTCATGAACTCGTATCTTGCGCCCAAAATGTCCAGTTTCTGCGTTGCAAATCTTCGCAATAGCCAGCTATTACGTACGATTCGCGCCTTGAACCTGAATATTTTGAATCACAATCTACTTCGTCCAGAATAAATCAGAGGCTCCTTAACGCAATAACATCTTCACAGCAACAATCAGCAGGAATGCTGCAAATATTCGTTTTGCAACCAATGGGGAACTCCGATGTATGGCAGCCACCCCCAAAGGTGCTCCAAACACACTGAATAAGGCTACTCCTGCGAGTGCCTGCAAATGCACATACCCAAGTGTAGCTGTGGAAGAGTGGCTGTCACCCAACAGAACAAACCCCAGGGTGCCTGCAACTGCGATTGGATAACCGCAGGCAGACGCCGTGGCGATCGCATTCTGAACCCTTTGTCCATGCCACAATAACCAGGGCACGGTCAGGCTGCCGCCGCCGATACCAAGCAGGCTGGAGATCGTGCCGATCCCAAAGCCCGTACCCGCAATCGGTAAACGCCCGGGCAGAGGCCGGTCACCCAGCTGGCCCGATCCACGCAGCATTTGCAGGCCGACAAGGAATGCAAAAACACCAAAAACATAACCCAGTGCAATGTCACCTATGCTATCGGCAATTAAACTTCCAAGCAGTGCACCAGTGAGTAAGCCGGGAAGCATCTGCCTGACCAGTGGCCATACGATGGCACCGTGCCTGTGGTGCGCGAGCAACGAGCTCATCGAGGTAAACAACATGGTTGCGAGGGAAGTGGCAACTGCCATCTGCACAGCCATGCCTGCGGTGGCCGGGTCGCGGCTGAATAACCAGCTCAGCACCGGTACCAGAACCAGTCCGCCACCGATGCCAAGATAACCCGCAAGGAAACCGGCAAATATTCCTGTCAGTGCGTATTCAATCCAGATCATAGGTGGGTCATCAAGGTTTTTTAATTGATTTGGCTTGCCGCGCGGGTTGTGTTTGCATAAATTAGTCCTGTCTATGAATCACTTTTCCAAAACAAGCATACCCCAGGCTATTGGCTTGCGGCAGTCTGGAAGTTTGCTGGTGGTATTGCTACTCGCTTTTTCCAGCTTGCTGGCTACTCCCGTCTACGCAGAAGACGCTGATCTTGAGCAGTTCAAAATCGCCTGGAATGCTGCGAGACGAGGTGATCACACCAGCTTCACCCAGATCAAAAACACACTCCAGAATTATATTCTGTATCCCTATCTGCAATATGAAGACTACCGCAACCGTCGCACAAGTGTGCCGGCGGATGAAATGTCAGGGTTTCTCGAAAGCCATCAGGATTGGGCTTTTTCAAATGGTTTACGCAGTGCCTGGCTGAATTCACTGGCGAAAAAAGGACGCTGGGCGGACCTGGTGGAACATTCCGACGGGGTTAGTGAAACGGTCCTTCGCTGCCAGCGTGCCCGTGGCCAGATTATTTTGAAGCAAACCGACGACGTCCTGAGAGAAGTGCAGAAATTGTGGGCGGTGGGCAAGTCGCAGCCGGATGAGTGCGATCCCGCATTTGCCTGGCTGATAAAAAATGGCGGGATAACAGAAAGTCTTGCATGGGAACGAATCCAGCTGGCCATGGTAGCTGGAAACCGGCGCATGACTATTTACCTGGCGCGCTTTGTTCCCGAGGATCAGCGACGCTGGCTGGAAGACTGGCAGAAATTGAGTCGCGCTGGTTATTCCAGGCTGGAACGGAGCCGCAGTTGGCCTGACAACGAAATAACACGGATGATTACGGCAACCTCCCTGCAACGGTTGGCGCGCAAAGACGCAAGCCTGGCTGCGAAAAAATTCACCTTGCTGGAGGGCCATTTCAACTGGACAGACGAACGCAGAGCATCATTATTGCGTGATATTGCGCTGTATTCAGCTGTGGGGCTGGAAGATGAAACAGTTGTTCAAATGGCCCGCGTGCCGGTTTTATATCGTGATTCACAGTTGCTGGAATGGTGGGCGCGGTTTTTGCTCAGCAGGCAGGATTGGTCCGGGCTTGCTGCTGTCATTGCCCAAATGCCAGAAGATACACGTACAGATGACCGCTGGCGTTATTGGCTGGCGCAGGCTGGTCTGCGCTCCGGGCAGGTGAAAAACCCTTCAGAGTCGTTACAGGAACTGGCAGGCAAGGCCAATTATTATGGGTTCCTGGCAGCTGATGAGCTTGGTCAGGCGTATAACATTTGCCCTCGGCGGCCTGATATCGAGCCGAAAGAAATTGAACGAATTGCCGCTATTGACGGATTTGATCGGGCACTTGAGCTAAGAAAAGCAGAGCTGGACAACTGGGCCATCGGTGAATGGTCGCTGGCAACACGTCGTCTCCCAACTGTGGAGCTGAAAATTGCAGCAGCGCTGGCGCACCGGGAAAACTGGCATGACCGGGCGATTTTCGCGCTTGGTAACAGTGGTGATTTGCAATTTTATGAATGGCGGTTTCCGTTGTTGTGGGAAGTGGAAATCAAACGTGAAGCGGCAGCCAACAATCTGGACCCCGCCTGGGTTTATGGCACCATACGTTCGGAAAGTGCCATGGTGGAGACTGCACGGTCTTCGGCCAATGCCCTGGGTTTAATGCAGGTTACGCCGGCAACCGGCAAGCGGGTCGCAAAGAAGCATGGTCTGGCATGGCATGGCAGCGCCCAGTTGAAGACAGTATCCGGCAACCTGCCCATAGGTACGGCTTTCATGAGTGATCTATTGCAGGATTACAGTCACAACCCGGTATTGGTTTCAGGATCCTACAACGCCGGTCCCAATGCCGTGCAGCGCTGGTTGGATACCCGCCCACTGGGTGAGGCTGCAATCTGGGTGGAAACTTTGCCTTATTTTGAGACGCGGGACTACATCCCCCGCGTATTGGCGTTCACAACCATATACGATTGGCGTTTGGGTGGAGGTGTAAAACGTATTTCGGAAAGAATGCCGCACATCGAATCCGGTAAGATAAGTGTCAAGGGTAGCGCCAATGTGGTGTGCCAGGTTCAAGTGGATGAAATGGTTGCAGGGAAGTGATATGCGGATTGTATTGATAGGTGCAAGCGGGTTTTTTGGTGGATATCTTCTGCGCGCGTTGACAGCTGATCAGCATCAGTGCGTGGTGCTGACCCGTGCTGCAGTGCGTCGCAGCACGGTTGAAATGTTACCCGGCGTTGAACTGGTTCAGGCTGATGTTTACGACATCGATGTTTTAGCTGTGCAGTTTGAGGCTGCAGATGCCGTGGTCAGCATGGCCGGAATCCTGAATGAAAGTGGTCGTGGCGGAAAGGGTTTTCACAAGGTCCACGTTGAACTGGTAGAGGCAATTATCAAGGCATGCCAGGTGGCGGGTGTTTCACGTTTGCTTCATCTGAGCGCCTTGCACGCTGGCAAGGGCAGCAGCCACTACTTGAAAAGCAAAGGCCAGGCCGAGGCTCTTTTACTGGCGGCGGACGATCTTGATGTCAGCATTTTTCAACCGTCCGTGATCTTTGGCCGGGGTGACCAGTTCTTCAATCGTTTTGCGGGCATGTTGAGCTATATGCCGGTAATGCCACTGGCCTGTCCCAGGGCGCGCCTGCAACCTGTCTTTGCTGAAGATGTGGCGGCGGTCATGGCAGCTTCGCTGGAAGACCCCATGACCTGGGGGAAAAGCTATGAACTGGCCGGCCCGCAAAGTTTCACACTAAAGGAACTGGTGCAATGGACCGCGAATGTCATGGGCCAGCGCAGGTGGATTATCGGGCTGCCTGCACCGTTATCGGCAACGATGGCAGCGGTGATGGACCTGGTGCCGGGTAAACCGTTTTCCTGGGACAATTACCAGTCACTGAAGACGGACAATACCAGTACTCAAAATGGGTTCGCATATTTTGGCATCTATCCACGGGCCATTGATGTCGTTGTGCCTGACTACCTGACCGGTTCGGTTCATCAACGCCGCTTGCAGTCCTTCCGGCGGCAGCCCCGCCGTTGAGTATCTCCAAAACTTACCTGGTGGGCGGCGCAGTACGCGATGCTCTTTTGGGCTTGCAGGCAGCGGAGCGCGACTGGGTTGTCGTCGGCAGCACAGCGGATGAAATGCTGGGCAGGGGTTTTAAACAGGTTGGCGCATCGTTTCCGGTATTTTTACACCCCAAAAATGGAGAGGAATATGCACTGGCCCGTACCGAGAAAAAGCAGGGTCATGGCTATCATGGCTTCAAGGTGGATTTTCATGCCGGCGTAACACTGGAAGAAGACCTCCAGCGCCGTGACCTGACTATCAATGCTATCGCCCAGGATGAAGACGGTAACCTGGTTGATCCATATGGCGGTCAGCGTGACCTGGAACAAAAGGTCTTGCGGCATGTCTCCGATGCGTTTGTAGAAGACCCGTTGAGGGTATTGCGCGTTGCACGTTTTGCCGCGCGTTTTGCCCATTTGGGCTTTCTCGTACATGAATCAACATTGGCGCTGATGCGGGAGATTACCCAATCCGGCGAGCTTCAACACCTGGCGCCGGAGCGCATGTGGCGTGAAATTGAACGTGCAATGAAAACCGGGCGACCATCTGCATTTGTCAGTGTGTTACGCGAGTGCGGCGCACTGGAAGAATTGCTGCCAGAAGTTAACCTTCTGTTTGGGGTGCCCCAGCCGGAAAAATATCATCCTGAGATCGATACCGGTATACACTTGTTGATGGCCCTGGATGCTGCGGCAGACCTGTGCGAAGACACAGCCAGGGTGGTCTTCGCAGTTTTATTGCACGATCTCGGCAAAGGCCTTACCCCACAACAGTACTGGCCCTCACACAGGGGCCATGAAGCCGCGGGCGTACCCCTGGTGGATGCTGTCTGTAACCGTTTCAGGGTACCGAATTCCATGCACGATCTGGCGCGCAAAGTCTGTGCCTGGCATCTTGATTGTCATCGAATACTCGAAGCCCGGCCTGCAACGGTTTTACGTTTGCTGGAGAGGCTGGATGTCTTCCGCCAACCGCAGGTATTGCCGGACTTCGTAAGTGCCTGCGAGGCTGATTACCTGGGCCGCAAAGGCCTGCAAGATCGCCCATACCCTCAAGGTGAATACCTGCGTCGTGCTTACAGTGAAGTCGCGGATATCCGTGCCAGGGATCTTGATCTGGAGGGCATCAGTGGGCCGGAGGTGGGCAAGCGCCTGAGTCAGGCAAGAACCGAGGCAATATCGAAACTCCGAAAACGGTAAAATAGGAGTCAGGTTCACTGCTACCCCACTAATTCACCGGGGGGGAGCTGGGGTGCCTTACTTCAGGACCGTGAGCCGGCAGGGATGCCGGCGCCCGAGCGCCCCATGGAAGGGCTTGCAGCGAGTCCTGAAGTAAGGCACCGCACTCCCTTGGCGGGCCGAGTTCATGACCTTGAACTGGGTCATTTTTTACAGTCTGTGCCGCTGATCGCCGTAGGAAAAACCTCGCAAATCATCGTGAAGGTCCTCATCTAGACCGCGGCTTAAGGCCATTACCTGGAAACGTTCACCCATTTCTCCGGGCAGGGTCAGGCTGCGTACCTGGTTGTTCACCACCAATCGTTTCCGTTCGGATAAAAACTCGGACTCAGCGAGTACTTCATCCAGTCCGCAGGCCAGCAAAAACATGGCCTGGGTCGTATAACCGCTGACCTCGAGTCCGCAAAAATCTGCGGCCTCTGCCAGCGCTGTAAAATCTACAGAAGCACTGATATCGGTCAGTCCCGGCCATTTGAAGGGGTCACCGTGAGCATGGTGCCGGTAATGGCAGATCAGGGTGCCATCGCTGCGATGTGGCAAATAATAATCTCGACGCGTATAGCCATAGTCGATGAACAGTGCTAATCCTTTTTGCATGCTGGCTGTCACGGCCTGCAGCCAGGCAGGCAAAGTGTTGTTCAGCTCGGAGCAATAACCTGTGGCAGGTTGGTACTCAAGGGTGGATAGAACTGCCTGGATTTGTTCCTGCAGATGTTGTGGGCAGGAGCCCTTAAAC
>PVMK01127054.1_pt1 | contig 49536 bp, 46 predicted proteins | sample 1853481 | NCBI WGS metagenome assembly PVMK01 (sample SAMN08533507, study PRJNA380276) | Marine sediment metagenome, whole genome shotgun sequencing project.
ATCACCAGCAGCAAGGGATGATTCGCTATTTGATCCTTTCTTCTGAAAGGATCAAATAGCGAATAATCCCTTGCTGCTGGTGATCCTGTAAATACTCGACAACTTGTTTGGTGCTTCCATTATCAAATACCAGCAAATCATAAGGTAACCTTGTATTCGCTAGCAAACTGGAAACTGACAACTTAAGAACTTCTAAGCGATTTTGAAAATATCCATCCAGGTGTGGAATATAGGTCAGCAGAGCCACTGTGACCCTGGCAGGCTGGTATGAAGAAGTTTTCCCGCGGGTTGGATTTATACCAAAACGAGCCATATCAATTCCGGATCAACTATCCCCGACCACCAGCAAATCACCCAACAAGTATTTATCATTCACCCAGATATAGGCACGCCACACTTCAGGAAACTGACGGGCAGTGTCCCAAACCTGAGCTCGATATAACTTTTTATCACAATCGTCTTTCGGCTTGGTAAAGCCCCCATTCAAATTGATGATCAGTTCCCCGGATGATTTCTTGAAATTGACTTTTCCAACCCGGAGATTTGATTGGTACAGTGGGTTATAAAGATTTCCGACATATTTCGTACCTGTGGAGAATAAGCTATTTAGCGCAATTTTTACATCCTCTTCGATATTCCCGGTTCGTAAAAATCCGGTGCTAGCCGGAACCAGGCTGTCCCCACATCCTGTGGAACCACCGGTGCCTTGATGAACGAGATATTTCACCAATACATTGGAAGGAGCTGCTGCCTGGGGAACTGCGGTTGCCGTTGCCGTCTGCGTTGCAGTTGGCTCCTCCGTAGCTGTCGCAGTAGAGGTTTCCGTTGCAGTTGCTGTGGGAGTATCGGTCGGGGTATTCGTGGCGGTAGATGTCGGTGTATCAGTTGGAGGTAAAGGGGTGTCTGTGGGAGGTAATGGCGTGTTTGTTGGTAGCTGCGTAGCTTCGATTTGCTCAGGTTCCACAGTTCCTGAACAGGCAGCCAGCAACAGGAATAGTATGAAAACCAATGTTATCTTCAAGGTTGAGGAAGGTGTTATCAAAATCTGATCTCCATAATCTCAATATTTATAGCATTCTCAGGCACGATATTCCGGGACCCAGCCGTAGTTTGGAATAAACCGTTCAATAACCCTGCGGTGCAAAAATCCGCACGACGTTTCACTCTTACCCATCTTTCAAGATCAATTCTTAATTGGTCAGATCGAACTTCTGCTGGTTCAGCCAGGAGGGTGATATAAATCGGAATCAGCTTCGAGCGTGGATAGCCGTGCCTTTCAATAAACACCGTTCCATACCCGGCTTTTTTCAGCACCTGGATCAGAGTTTCCCGGCTGAATGAAGTCAGATGAGCAACCTCAAAACAATCGTGCGCATACAAATTAGGAACTTCTATCAATATTCTTGCATTTATAGTGAGAAATTCTTCTCGCAGCCTAATCAAAAAACCAACTGGATCAGGGATATGTTCCAATACGTGGATCATTGAAACTAAATCAAACCTGTCTTCTTCTTTAGCTGCAATCTGGTTGAGGTCTTCGTAAACTTCAAGGCCTTTACCTCGTGCGAATTCCCGGTAAGCCGCGCCTGGCTCAATACCAAAAAACCTGGCAGTCAAAAGCAGTTTGGATTTCTTCCATCAGCAGACCAGTAGAACTACCTATATCCATATACCGGTCTATCTCTTCTACCCCCAGCTCCTGCATGAATTTGACCAGGTTCTCGGCCCTGGCTTTCTGAATTCTCAGGTCTTTCTCGTTCGGCCCCTCTTGCCCTTGATATGCAAGTCTGTATTGATCCTGGTAAAAATCTTCAAGATCAGAGGCTGTCATCCGTGGAGTCTGGAAAACCAAGCCACAATTTGAACACAGAACATTGATCACCTCGAAGCCCCGAAATTCACGCTGATCAAAGGTAGCAAATTGATCCCGCTCACATAAGGGACAATTAGTTACTTTTTCTGGCATACACTGTTGGGATGATCAGTTCGGTCCAAGATTGGTCTACATCTGGTTTTCATATTTCTTCCGGGTTCTCTTCAGCCAACGCACCAATGATTTGCGGAGCCCTGTGAGTTGATCCCCGGTTATCATAAGTTCAATTTTGTGCAGCAGCCTTGGTATGCTCATCGGTGCTGGTTTCAGATCTCCATCCACCAGGATCTGATTAGCTTCCAGTATTGTATACATGGTTTTCACGCCACCTGCGATCTGGATATTCTTCTTTGTCTCGGGTAGATCGTAAGGAGGCTTGTTACCCGGTAGGTGGCTGTAATCATGGTTCTGGTGGATGATCATGGCAGATTGGGTTACGTCAACTACTGACCAACCTGATTCCACCGCATGGTAGATAGTCCAATTATCCCAACCAGAACGGCCGATGGTGAATTCCGGCATATCATGCAGTAAATGGCGCGGTACCAGGAAATAATCGCTGCCCACTGGCCCGTGCAGTGTTCCCCGAGAATCTACTTCTTCGCGCAGGTCCTCCTCCCATCCTGGTGTAAACTCCAACTCTTCTTCTACGTCCAGGTCCCATCTCCGACCCAGGTATAGGAAATCCTTTACCTGATTTGCTACTTGTTTCGCAGCTTCTACGAAATCAGGCATCAGGATGATATCGGCATTCAGGATCGCCAGGTATGGGGCATCACTCTCCGTTCTGGCTAACTCGAACATTGAACTTATATAGGGGGTCCCCTCTGGGCTACATCTCACACCAGGGTAACGCTTAATCCGGTATTGGTTTGCGAATTCTGCCATACCCTCTTCATTCCCCATCATCAAGACTTCCACCTCATCTCCCAACTGGGTCCAGGAGCGGATTGCATTACGCTGGATCATCGAAATATGGGGGTTAGTGAATGGCTTTGGGGCAGTAAAAACGGTAAGAAAAGTCATTCAATGTTGCTCATGGATTTAGATTTGCGCATATTCGTTTTTTGTGCAGGAATCCGAATTTATTATGTAGAGTCTGGGTTTGGTCACATTCATGGTGATTGATTATGAAAAGCAATAGTTATCCAGCAGCTTTAGCTTCTAGCCTCAAAATCTCTGTAATCCTTATGTTCAATATCTGCATTGATCTTCATTAGCTCGGGTTGATTTCTTAGCAAATCAAGCACTTCATACCATGAGAAATCATCCCCCTGATCAATATTCTCATAAATTGTGTTCAGCAATTCAAGGTCTTCTGGAGTATCGACTGTCAGCCGTGTTTCCCCAAAATCCGGTTCATGATTTACAACCAGAACCTGAAAATCTTGATCATCTTCATAGATGTAAGGCATCACATGTTCCCTCTGGTGCGACTGGTCCGCATTCCTCCAGGCAGCTTCTAATGCGGTAAAAGTACAAACTTCCGTGTCCAAACCTATGGGAAATGTTCTCTTCCAGGGTGGAGGCAGCCGGTTAGCTGTGAAATCCCAAACTGGAGATAATCCCGCACGGGGTAACTTCCAGTAACCTGGTACTTCCGGGTTTCTTGTTATGATGCTGGGACCATGGTCATAGAATGCGGAAAGCGTTTGATCGATAACCACAGGATCTATGATTGGGCAATCGGCTGTGATGCGCACAATCACCCCGGCAGAAAAATAAACTGCAGCCCGGTAATAGCGGTCCAGTACATCATGCAAGCTGCCGCGGAAACACGGATATTTACGCTCGCTGCAAAAAACTTCAATGGGATCGTCGGTACTTTCGCTGCTCGTCGCAACTACCACCTGATCAACCCACCGGGAACGTCGAGTTCGTTCAACAACCCTGGCTAACATGGGCTCTCCGGCAATATCGAGCAGAACTTTCCCGGGTAATCTAGATGCACTCATTCGGGCCTGGATAATGGCTACAATCTTGTTGGGCTCAGAAGAATAACCTGTCATCGTCTTACATCTCACTGAAGACAGCTTCATAAGTATCCAGGAGCACGGGAAAATTTCGTTCCCAGTCGGCTCTCTCTTCCGCAATTTTGCGTGCAGAGATACTCATTGAAGCCAGTTCTTGGCGCTTCTCAGCAGCTAATAATATCTTCCCAGCCAGATCATCAACATCGCCATCGCTGAACAGCCAGCCATTTACCCCTGGTTCGACCCATTCACGGTTGCCGGGGATATCCGAAACTAGCACCGGGCGGCCGCATGCAAGTGCTTCCATGAGGGATACAGAACTGCCATCAATATGTGATGCGCTGACATACATATCAGCCATTTGATAGTACCTGGGCAGTTCTGATTGGGATACTTGACCTGGAAAAAATACTCTATCCAATAAACCCCCGCGATTAAAGGTCTCCCGCAGGAGAGAAGCTTGTGAACCACTGCCCAACATGATCAACTGTAGTGATTCATCTATTTGAGCTGCTTTAGAAAATGCCTTGGCCAGAACATCAACACCGTAAATTGGCTCCCAGCTGCGTGTGGAAAGTATGGTGAACTGACCGGCACCTTCGGGAGGATAATTCTTGGGAGAGAAGCTTGTTAAATCCACACCCCATGGAAATGTAGCGATTTTTTCTTTTGGCATTCCTAGCTTTACAGCTTTATTGAGTACGGTTTGGCAATCCGTGATTAATCGCTTACTGCGCTTTAGCGTGAACTGGGTGATTTTCCGCCAAAACCAGCTGCGGTCTGCGTCCTGCAGTAAATCGTATCCCCAGGACATGCTGACAAGAGGTTGAAATCCGGACAGCGCGGCCAGGAAAGCACAGGATTGGATTGGTCCGGAGTGCATCAAATCAGGATTTATTTCACTGATCAGCTTTCGTAATTCAGCAGTCTTCCGCGGTACTTTCCTGAACGAGAAAGGTGAATCCCCACCAGGCCAGCGTATTAATTGAATACCTGCTGGCAGTGAACGATCTTCGAGCTGTTCCTTGCCTCGCTCCAAACGCAGATAATATGTCTCATATGGACTTTCTGCCAGGGAAGCCAAAAATCGGTGGTCATGAGTTGTGTAATCCCTGGAGAAATATAGCAGGCGGGTCACAGAATATTTTGTAGCCTATTCGCCTAAATTAACCCAGCGAAGTTCCCTGCCATCTGGGATTGCAGTTATGGCTTTTGTCCCAAGCACCATGTCAATTTCATAGGGCATGATTGCCCCGGGAGTTGCAGGTCGCAGCACTGCAATCATTTCGCGGGTAAAGATCTCACCAGTTTGAATTTCCCTGCTGGCCCGTAAACAGCGGCGCTGAACTACTACGGTCTGTTCTTCGTTGCTCATGACATGCTTCCCTGGACTACCCAGCGCTCGTTCAAGTTCCCGGGTCCTGTCCACCATGTCTCTCCAGGTTTGTGGAGTCATCGAGAAGGGATGGTCTGGACCTACCCGATTATTATCATCAGTAAAGTGCTTCTCAATTACCTTTGCACCTAATGCTACTGCGCCCAAGACAGTCGCTGGACCAAATGTGTGGTCCGACAGCCCGATGATCAAATCCGGGTATAAAGCCCGGTATGTATCCAGGACTCGCAAGTTGATGTGATCAAAATTTTCAAGGCTCGCTGTGTAATTCGTATTACACTGCAGCAGCACCAATTTGGAATTTATTGCCAGGATGGTTTGGACGGCTCGCTGAACGTCACCAATATCGGACGCTCCGGTTGAGAGGATGACCGGCTTATCATAGCGAGCCATATATTCTAATATCTCTAACCAGGTGATATCTCCTGAACCAACCTTGTAGGCAGGTACATACGGTTCAAGCATATCAACTGATTCAAAATCATAAGGCGAGGAGAAGTAATCTATTCCAACTCGATCACATTCATCTTTCAGAATTGGCGTCCACTCAAATGGTATGGAGGCATCCTGGTAAACCTCAATAACGCTCTTCTTCCAGGTAGATTGGTGTGAGAGCTGAGATCCCATGGAATTAAATCCGTAATCGGAGACGATTTCCGGGGCTTGAAAGTTCTGGAATTTTGCAGCATCTGCACCCGCTTCTTTTGCCAATCGAATCAGCAGCTTGGCGCGTTCTAAATCGCCATCGTGGTTGGCAGAAATGTCTGCAATGAAATAGGTGGGATGATTCTCACCGATTAAATTCGAGCCAATGCGGACTTCCATATTCTTCTCCATTATCTCAAACTTGCATCTCCCTCATTCTTCGCGGGTAACCATCCAGGTATTGTTGGTGATAATGCTCGAGACAGCTGTCCAAATCAGGTGGGGATGCACCAAGTTCCTTCGAGAGCTTATCAACCCTCAGGGTCAGGTTCAGGGATCGTTCAGCGATCAAACTAGAATCTACAACTGATATTGGTCGAATCAGGGATGGATCGTATCCAAACAAGCTCGCGAGCCTTACTCCGAAGTCATATTTATTAGAACAATCCTGGGATACAACGTGGTAAAGACCTTGAAGTCCTTGGTCCAACATATTCAGCAGTAGCCTGCCTAAATCATTCGCCAATAATGGGCAAAAATATACATCTGTAAAACCCGAGATTTCCTGATTGGCAGATAAATTATTCAGGAACCACTCGGCTAAACTGCGCTTTCCCCCCAAACTCCAACCGAACAGATTGACCCTGGCGATAATCGCATCAGAGTTATTAGATGAGACCGCCTGTTCCCCATCCAGTTTCGTCTCGGCATATTTGCTCAATGGATTGGGTCGATCCAGTTCTGTATAGTCCCCACGCCTGCCGTCAAAAACCGCATCGGTTGAAATGTGCACCAGGCGCGCTCCGCCCTTGGCGACAACATGAGCCAGTTTTTCGGGTAGTTCAATATTCAATTTTTCAGCCAGGTCCGGCTGAGTCTCGCATGCCTCGAGGTTCGCCAGTGCAGCACAATTGATCACCCAATCCGGACGGATCTTCTCGAACAGCTCTTCGAGGGATCCTGGTTGGGTCAGATCAGATTGAATTACTGTGAATGGTGCATTATCAAGTAAATTCCTGTTGACACTACCGAAAACCTCATGTTCGCGGCTGGCTTCTATCGCCAGGTTGAGACCCAACAAGCCGCTGGCTCCGGTAACCAGCAGGCGCATCCTAAATAATCGACCTCATCTTTGGATCTGCCGGCGGTTTACCAGGGAACCTGTACTCTCTCTCATTCTTCCTTCAAACAATAGGCCTCTCAACAATCTCTTCTTCAATCGAGGCAACGATACCTTGAATTTCATCGAGCGTTAGCCACTCCTTATTGCTGTCGCTCGAATAACGAAAACCATCCGATAAGGGCTGACCTTTCTCCTGCCAATCATGCCCGAACCACCAGGCTGCTGATGGCTGTACAACATACATTTCATCTAATTCCACTGTGGCACGCGCTTCATCCTCATGGATTAACACCTCGTGCAGTTTCTCACCTGGACGGATACCAATTTCCTCCAGCTCAGCATCAGGTGCGACCACTTTGGCAATATCAACCACCTTCATGCTGGGGATCTTCGGTACGAATACCTCACCGCCTTGCATCAGTTCAATACAGCGGATAACAAACTTCACTCCCTGGTCTAATGTGAGCCAGAAACGCGTCATCCTGCCGTCAGTTATGGTGAGCTTCTTTTGATCGCGCTGCTTTAGAAATACCGGGATTACGCTTCCCCTGCTGCCTACGACGTTTCCATAACGAACACTGCTGTACCGGGTTGCCGTACCGCCTGCATATGCGTTGCTTTGCACAAATAATTTCTCAGCAGCCAGCTTTGTGGCACCATAAAGATTGATTGGATTAACAGCCTTATCCGTGCTGAGTGCCATCACCTTGCTCACACCAGCATCCAGAGCGGCTTCGATCACATTGCTGCTGCCCAAAATATTTGTCTTAATGGCTTCCATGGGATTGTATTCACATGCTGAGACCTGCTTGAGTGCGGCAGCATGCACCACGATATCGACGCCCTGCATGGCCCGGTGCAGGCGGTTTAAATCGCGCACATCGCCAATAAAGTACCTCAGATCAACGTGGTCGAATCCCGCGAGCCTCATCTCATGCTGTTTCAATTCATCCCGGCTGAAGATGATCAGCTTGGCAGGCTGGTGTTCTTCCAGCATAATCTCCACAAATTTCCTGCCGAATGAACCGGTTCCCCCGGTTACAAGAACAACTTGGTTTTTCCAATCCATCAATTTCTCCATTCAACCTCTGGTCAACTCTTCTTGAGAATGATCAGCGGATATAAGCCATGTTTTCCCATGTAATGTGGGAAACGTTCTTCAAGCCAAAATAGCTGGCGCAAAAGCCACCTGCCTCCCAAATACGGATGAATATATGCCTTCAGAAAGCGCACACCCACGCTGCGCCAGACGAGGATATCGATATCCACCAGTGATCCCACCTCCGCCTTCAACCAGTCTGCATTGTGTTTGTTCACAAATGTGCTCACAGCCTTTGTTTTCTGGGTTGCAGGTCCTTGGGATCCTTTACGGAAGCGCCGAGCAATTCTCTTCCTTGTGCGTCGACCCCACTTTATTGGTCGTACGAAAATATCACTGATCGATGAGCTCGCCCAGCCATTTACAACAATCGCGCTTTTCGATTCAGCAAGCACGCGAAACAACTCCAGGTATGCCTGCTGGTGTTCATTCGATGGGATATGGTGGATTGTATGCAGGGAGACCACCCCGTCAAAAATTTGGTCAGTAAAAGGTAGGTTAGCAACATCCGCGACAACGAACAAGCCCTGTCCCCCATTCTTTCGATCACCGATCCGCCGTCTGGCTTCCTGCAATGCCACGATCGAGATATCTGCGCAAACCCTTGCCTGGTATCCATGTGAGTACTCCAGGTATTCCGGATACTGGATCGGTCCTGATCCCGCGTCAAGAAAATATTTTCCACCCTGACTCAAGTGTTTCCCCACCCGCAGATGGCAGTTATGGATATACTCACGCGATACGGGTCTTAAGTCTTCAAAGCGCGCGTTTTGATAAACCCCTTCGCCAACCTCCTGCCAACCGACCTGGTCGTAGAACTGGCGCACCTGCTGTTTGACCTGAATCTCAGAAGCGTTTTCCATAAATCACTTATTTAGACCAGTTTATGGGCTCACCCACCAGGTAGCGGAAAGTGTCACCATAATCTTTAATCCCCGCTTCTCCAATTACATCCTCCATGGGATGGTTGTCGATGTCTTCCCATTGGTGAAGCAGATGCCAGGGGTAAGCTTGCGGGTACTCGAAATAGAAACGGTATGCATATTCCCAAGCCTGGTCTATCTCTTGTTTGGAAAGCTGATGCAGCTCAGGATCAGCAATAGACTGCGTTAATAATTCAAAAAAAGCATCCCATGAATGTGGATCCAGTGTAAATCCTTTACTTCGATAGTGCGTTTGACCGATCACGATCACCGGGATGCCGCTCATCGCCATTTCCATGCCGACGGTCGTCGTATAAACCAAACCCAAATCTGCGATTTCAATCAAATCGTAGGTATTGATCTCAGCGTCAGCCGCAACTAGGTGAATATTCTCCGGGATACCGGTCAGGAATGTTTCATGAACGATATCAGCCACCGAGGGACCTTTGGTGACCATTTCCCCTGGATGGATGCGAACCACCAGCTGCGCTTCTGAATGACCAGAAAAATAATCGATCGTCCTCCGCAGCCAATCCGTCATGCTGTCGCTGAAAACCTGTCTGCCAAGCGTCAGGCTGTCGCCGATCACGTTTGTTGCCAGCAGCACAATTGGGCGATCATCCAAGCCGAGTAGTTTCCTGACCTGGTCTCCCCCAGCCGCCGGAACGCCCTGCCATTTCCGCGAGAAATTGCTCCACAAATCAGCATTTTGGCGGGAGGAATATAGAGACTTAACTCGCTCAAGCTCTGATTCGGGAATCTTATTTCCTTTCCTTGCTTCCCATAGGTCGTCAGTCTTTTGATGCATCACTTCTGCATCCTGGGCGATCCATATCCGGTCGCGCTGTTCGCCAAACTCATAAGTCACGGTTCGAATGTTCAAGTACCTTGCAACCTGGAAAACACTACCAAATTCCAGGATACTGCCGTTCGGAATAATTACGATATCCGTCGAAGAAGAGCTTAGGTGCTGGTAAGCGGCCGCAGCAGCTGCACGATTCCTTTCGCGCCTCAAAGCGTACAAAGCACTGTCAGCGGGTATATCCTCAACTTGCATGATGTACTGCGTATCCCTCAAAGCAACCAGGTCGATTTCGCTCTCTAAGTCTAGCGGAAGATTCTTCTCACCGGGATTATCTAAAAACGATACATTCCGGATGAAAGGCTCAGTTTCACCTAAAACGGTTTGAGTGTATATATTTTGGCGACGCAGGTCAAATTTGTTGATCTGCTCACTTGAATTGCTGTACGGTAGGTAGGCCAATGTCACCTTATGCCCTTGTGATGCCAGCGCCAATCCTAAAACTGTGCCATGGGCAATCCAGAAATGAAGCGTGGTGAAGATGAACACTTTCATTCCATCCTGGTTTTCCCGGTGAACCGCTTGAACCTGTTCAACCAATTTTGGCAGGCGTTTTTGGAGCTCATCCAGTTTGAATCCAGTCCGGGGTGGTTCTCCACCCTGGCGCAGGTGCCAGTAAACTTCCGCAGTAAATGGCATCTCACCCAAGATCTTCTTGGCAGCTGTCTTGGTGATCATAGCGCTTCTATGCTCCATTCCAATGCCGGTCTAACTGGACCCAGGCGGTTCTCAGGCCACTGCATACCTGGTGCTCCAGAAACATCGACTGTGAAAGTGAGTGCTTGTTCGTCCTGGAAGTAGCGTTTTACCCGGAATGAACTCGCATTAATCCCAAGAACATATCTTCCCTCATTGAGAAAATTGGGAGGCAGTGTGCAGCTGCTCGTAAAATGACCTTCTGGGCGCACACTATATCGTTCATACATCTCCGGATGGTCAGTATCGAATGAGGTGAAGACATATTCGCCCCGAATGGTCATCAGGTACAAACCAACTCGCAACCCGGTTATCGGAGCCTTCAACTGATATTCGACGTTAATGGTGACCGGTTCTGTCGAGCGCACTGTGTCCACTATATGCCCTTTCTGATTGTATAAACGCAGAGCAAGCGGACGAAATGGACTGGCGGATTCTGGAATTTCGTCGCCTTCCCATATACGCTGCCCGGTCTGAGCATAGCCAGTCCACATGTAATGATCCACCGCATCCTGGGTTGGAGCTCTCAACACTAATTTACCCTTGTCTAACAGGATTGCTTCTTCCGTTAACCTCAAGATTGCGGACATATTGTGACTGACAAAGAGCACCGTACGACCTTGCTTGGCAACATCACTCATCTTACCCAGGCAGCGGCGCTGAAATTCGGCGTCACCTACTGCCAATACTTCATCAACGACTAGAATATCTGGTTCCAGATGAGCGGCTACAGCAAAGGCCAATCGGAGATACATTCCGCTGGAATACCGCTTCACTGGAGTGTCTATAAACTGCTCTACTTCAGCAAAAGACACAATCTGATCGAATTTCTCATCGATCTCGTTTCTATTCATTCCCAGGATGGCGCCATTGAGGAATATATTTTCTCTACCGGTCAGCTCTGGATGAAACCCAGTGCCTACCTCAAGCAATGAACCAACCTGTCCGCGAATTTCGGCGAAGCCTTCACTGGGTTCTGTCACGCGTGACAGGATTTTCAGCAATGTACTCTTCCCGGCCCCGTTGCGTCCAATTACTCCCAATACCTGACCTTTGTTTACATCAAAGGAGACATCCCGCAGAGCCCAGATTTTGCCAAGTTCCTTACCATTTTTTCTGCGTTTCAAGCGGGCTGGAATGTTGATTGATTCAACCAGAGATTCACGCAGCGTTTTATAACGCGTCGGGGATAACCCGATGCGGTATTGTTTACCTAAATCCTGAACCTTGATTGCTAAATCACTCATTATCTATTCTTTTCAAATATCGCTTTCGAAACCCGAATTAGGGTACGGGATTCTGGTGGCAGAATCACACCATATCTGCAAATGTTCGTTCCATGCGCCTGAAATAAAACATTCCGCTGATTAACATCAACAATGCTACTACGCTTGAAACTGCTACCATCGGTCCCGGTGAGGTGGAAGTACCCAATAATGCCCACCTGAAACCTTCAACGACACCGACCATCGGATTTAATGCATAAATTGTCTGCCATTGCTCGGGTACCTCACTGGCAGGATAAACGATTGGTGTCAGGTAGAACCACAATTGGGTCAGGAATGGAATAATATAGCCAATATCGCGGTAGAGCACATTTAAGGCAGAGAGCCATAAACCAACTCCCAGGGCAGTGACCAAGGCTAGCAGCAAAAATAAGGGTAGAGTCCAGATATTGGAAGTTGGTGGGATTTTGAAATACCACATCATACCCAAAAGAACCACGAAGGCGATCGAAAAATCAACCAGCCCAGAAATCACCGATGCGAGCGGGATCACCATGCGCGGAAAATATATCTTCGTGATCATGGCGCGATTAGTTACCAATGATCGACCTGCATCATTCAGGGCTTTGGCAAACACTCCCCAAGGCAGCAGCGCCGTATATGAAAAAACGGGGTAAGGTACACCTTCGGAAGGGACATTTAACAGTCCCCCAAAGAATACGCTGAATACAACCATTGAAAGAAAGGGTTGTAAGATGGCCCAGCTGGCCCCGAGGGCTGTTTGCTTGTAGCGAACTTTTATATCTCGCCAGGTAAGGAAATACGTCAATTCCCGGTATTTCCACATTTCACCCAGGTTGAGCTTTCCCCAACCACGGGTGGGTTTCAGGATTAATACTTGCTCTTCTTGATTAGTGACAATTGCTGGCTGTGACATGATTATTTTTACAAATTAAGATGTTGGAGATTGATCTTTTTGCCTTGCAGCAATTTTGTTCCTATTCTGGCGATACCATTCAATCGTTTTCTGCAAACCATCTTCGAAATTGGTACGAGCACGAAATCCAAAATATTCTGCTGCTCGCGTCGTGTCCAGGACCCGGCGTGGCTGGCCGTTCGGTTTGGATGTATCCCAGACCAATTCACCTGAAAAATCAGTCAAACGAGAGATAGTCTGCACCAGGTCCTTGATACTGATCTCCTGTCCTGACCCAAGATTCACAGGTTCGCTGCCATCATAATGTTCCGCTGCACGTAAAATCCCTTCAGCCGCGTCCTCAACATAGAGAAATTCACGTGTTGGCGAACCATCTCCCCAAACAATGATCTGCTCTTCATTCCTATCCTGTGCTTCAACACATTTTCTTATCAACGCAGGAATCACATGAGATGTGTGAAGATCGAAATTATCTCCCGGTCCATATAAATTGACTGGCAGCAGGTATACTGCATTGAAATCGTACTGCTCTCGATAAGCCTGCGCTTGCACTAACAGCATTTTCTTGGCCAGACCATAAGGTGCATTGGTTTCTTCTGGATAACCATCCCACAAATTTTCTTCTTTAAACGGTAGAGGTGTAAGTTTTGGATAGGCGCAAATCGTACCTATAGCAACAAATTTATCAACCCCACGCTGCCAGGCCTCGTGCATCAATTGTGTGCCCATCATCAGGTTGGCGTAGAAATAATCTGCGGGTCTCTCGCTATTAGCCGCAATACCACCCACCAGGGCAGCTAAGTGAATGATGATCACATTGCTTTGCGAAGTTCCATCTTCCTGATCTGACGAACTGGTTTTTTCCATACCCAGGCTGTTAAACAAGCTATTTATCGAATCAATTTCGGTCAGGTCGTATTGTTCAATTCGAGGGATGATGATCTCTTTTGCCCCACGCAGTTTCAATTTGTCAACCACAAATTGACCTAAGAAACCCGCACCTCCAGTTACGATAACGCGCTTATCACCCCAGAAAGATGCATCATTATTTTTTATCACACTTGTGGTTTGCATATCATCCTATTCTTATGAAACAATAAATCGCGCATTTCTGTAGCGCTGGTCCTGGGGATTTTCGATGATCCCACTTCTCAATGCATGCAGCACTTCCCGCACACCATCTTCAATCGTTTTATCAGTTTCAAACCCCAAACTATCCCGTATTTTCTTATAGGAAATGTGAAAATCTCGCATATCGCCGCCGAAGGTCAGGTCCTTATAATTTACTGTCGTCTCTGGCAGACGCTTCAGTATTGCCTGTACAATCTGATCCTTTGATAGATTTCCGCTCTCAGATCCCAGGTTGAAGATTTGGCTGCCCACCTTATGGATATCACTCTGTAAACCCAGGATCAAACCTCTGACAGCATCATACACGTGCATGAATGACCTTGAATAACCGCGTTGATAAATTAATAATTCTCTATTACGGTATGCCTCCCAGACAAATTGGTTGACGATCAAATCGAAACGAGGCCGAGGCGAAAGTCCATACAAATGAGCCATGCGGAAAATGACCGGTTTACAGGTTGTGTCTGACTGTGTCATCAGAAATTTTTCGGCACCCACCACAGTCTCAGCATACAGAGATTGTGGATTTAAGATTGATTCTTCTGAAGCGGGTTGATCTCCCTTCGAAGCGCCATAAGCGCTGTAAGTTGAGGCATAGATAAAGCGCTCCACCCCCATCTCAAGCCCCTGTTCATAAACATATTGGGCTGCTTCCACGTTATACCGCCAGGCAACATGCCTTCCAACCGCCTGGCAGGCTGGAAAACCTACAATCCCAGCCAAGTGTACAATCGCTTCTGGAGTCGGCATTTGATCATCGATAGCTCGGCGGATGGTTCGGGATTCACAAACATTGGCTTTGACGAACCGAAAACCTGGGTGGGAATAATATGCCAGCAGGGATTCCCCTCCATATAGGAGGTCATCAACCACGGTAACTGAATAACCAAGCCGCAGAAGATGTCCGCATAACGACGATCCTAAATATCCTGCGCCTCCGGTGATTAGAACGTGTTTAGACTCTTTGAGCATTTCCATCTATGAATCCTGTACCTCTGCGAAAGTGACATTTCGCTCGACATTGTCTCCAATATGTAAAGTCACTTTCAAATCGTTCAATTCCAACAGCGGTGCTTCTTCAGAATTGGTGATTGTCAATCCATGCTCGATGCATGTTAACCGGCAAATATCTGCGATGTCCCCATCCCCAGCAATACGGACCGAGTCATACCCAGCCAGCTTAATATCTTTTACTGCATCCAGTACCCGGCCTCGAATTAACCGGTAAAGCTGCATGGATTGTTCTATATAATTTACTGTCAAGCGAGCCCGGAAGGCAAGCCCCTCTGGAGTGATGATGTAGCGCAGTTTTCTTCTTTGCGCGCGTTTTACTTTTACATAGCCTTTGGCGACAAATCGTTTAAGATGCCAGTTGACTGTCCCGACGGCAACGCCTAATTGTGCCGCCAGATTTGCCTGGGTTATGTCCGGGTCATACTCGATTTTCTCGAGCAGCACCATTTCTCGGTTTGGATCGGGAGAAGTTTCCATAGTTCAATTCCAAAATTCAGCCACTGAATTATAACGCTTGTCCTGTGGTGGTCAAGAGCTGGGTATAACGGCAATTATCAATATTCGAAAGCAGTAAAACATATCCAAATTTGACATTCAAGAAGTCACGCGCTTTGGGATGAGTAATGACCTAATCAATTTCCAAGGCAAGGCGTTTCAAATCCGCATCGACCATTAGTTGGATCAGTTCTTCAAATTGGATGTTTGGCCGCCATCCTAACTGCTCAACCGCTCTCTGAGGATCAGCAACTAAGATATCAACCTCAGCAGGTCGATAGAAGCGCGGGTCCTGTATCACGAATTCCTCATAGTCTAAACCGACATGACTGAAAGCAAGTTCGCATAATTTTCGCACGGAGTGAGTTTCACCTGTTCCAATCACAAAGTCCTCGGCTTCTCCACGCTGCAGCATCATCCACATCGCCTCAACGTAATCTCCTGCGAAACCCCAGTCTCGCCGCGATTCAAGATTTCCGAGACTCAATTCCTGGGTTAATCCGAGTTTTATCCGCGCTACTCCATATGTGATTTTGCGGGTGACAAATTCCAATCCTCGACGAGGGCTTTCATGGTTAAACAAAATTCCAGAGACTGCGAAGATATCATATGACTCTCGGTAATTTACTGTAATCCAATGCGCATAAATTTTAGCAACGCCGTATGGGCTGCGGGGATAGAATGGTGTGTTCTCGTTCTGGGGAACTTCTCGAACCTTCCCAAACATCTCACTGGAAGAGGCCTGGTAAAAACGTGTCTTTGGATTTACCAACCGGATGGCTTCCAGCATGCGGGTCACACCCAAGGCGGTTACTTCTCCTGTCAACACCGGTTGATTCCAGGAAGTTGGCACGAAAGATTGTGCTGCCAGGTTATAGACTTCATCGGGCTGGTAGCGCTCGATGAGATCAACTAAGGAACTTTGGTCGTGTAAATCACCCTGGATTATGGTGATATCGTCCTGAATCTGGTTTATGCGTTGAAACGTGACCGTGCTCGACCTGCGAACCATCCCTATGACATCGTACCCCTTGGTAAGTAAAAATTCTGCCAGGTATGATCCATCCTGCCCGGTGATCCCCGTGATAAGCGCAACAGGCATCTGCCACCTCCTTATTCTAAAATTCAGCCGTTGAATTATAACCGCGAATGGAGAATAAGCAAACCACCAATTTTGCCAGGAATTTATTGATTTCAAGAGTCAATCAGGAATAATCAATTATCTTTAGATTATTGATCTGATGAATGCCTTCTCCTCCCCCATAAATAAAGACCAGCATATACTATCAAAACCGTGATAATCCCAAAAGCGAGGGTCACAAACACATTATTTATTGGCCAATAAAGCACACCACTTCGCTGCAGGTACCATGGAATGAACCATAAAAGGATTATGCCCAATCCGATAATCGCTCGTTTCAACCAGGGGTTTTTACTTGAACTTTGAACGACCCATACCCAGGCTGCCAGCACAGCCTGAAGACTGATAAAAACAACCCGGTACCTGGGATTATCCCAAAGGTCACCACCGCTTCTAAAAGCTGCAATCAAAATCCCCATCCAGACCGCTGCAAATAATCCAATCGTCATTCTGCGTTTGTCTTTTACATTCCACAATACAAATGGAGCAACTAAAAGGAATGGCAGCAGGAGGGTCCAGCCGATTGCACGCCAGATGGCGATCCCCTTCCATATTGGAAAGCCCTGGTCCAGGAGTGCACCAGGAAGAAATGGCTGCAGGATTCCGTATCCAAGCAAGATTGGTGTATTAACCCAATCCGGGGTGGTATTGAATATGCGGCGGATCAATGGGGATGAGCGTTTAACGAAGTAAGCCTGCCAGCGTGCAGACTCACGAAACCACCAGCTGACCAGTGCCAATGGATTGTTGATGCCCTCAGGTGCAATTCGTTCCCATGCCAACCATATCCCAATAACAGCCACAATCGCGATTCCTCCGATAATTAGCCAGAATCGCGGCTGTCGAAATACCCCCAAACCATCCATTGATAAGGCCAGGATCACAAACATCACCAGGAAAATCCCTGCAATGGGTGGAGAGAATGGCAGCATCAATATAAGGGCGGTGAATACCCAGATCATGCCTGGCAATGAACGTTCCTGGATATAACGCACTAACCCATACAGGGTTGCCGCTACCAAAGTCATCAAGAATGCTTCTCTCATTTGTGAGCTTCCGAGAATGACTGCATCCGGAAATAATGCCACGATCCAGGCTGCCAGCAGGGCAACTTTTCCATCCTGGAGTCGTCGCGCAAATGCCCAGGTAAACAAGATCGCAAGTGATGAGATGGTTGCCGCTAGCAAGACGACCTGCAACGGTTGGTGGGAAAATCCCCCAATGAATCGATAAATTGATGCGCTCAGAAATAACATACCCCCATACTGGTCGACATTCCGAAAACTTCCAAATGCGCTCAATAATGGTTCACTCGAGGACGCCAGTTCCCAGGCAGCAGTATCCCTTGTATAGGCATCCGCCATGATATAACCAGATTGCTCGACCGGTGAACCGTATCCCCAATTTGGTAGACCTGTATACCAGAGTACACTTGCTAATATTCGCAGTACAACACCCCCCACAATCAACCACCCAAGCCAACCAGGAAGCACTAATGAGCTGTCCGCTTTAACGAGCAGCCAACAGCCATAAAGTATCCCTCCTGACAGAAAGACCAGGATGAGGAAAGAAGCCCAGCTGTCAACATTTGAGAAGCGGCTTGAAGACCATGCCAGGAATAACGAAAGCAATATTAGCGATATCACCACCAATATCAGCAGGCGATACCTGTTTCGATTTCCTTGTCTTTTGATTTCACTACTCATAAGATTGCTGCAGGTTTTATTCCCATTTATTTCAAATTTGTTGGTTAAACACCTTCAAAGATTTTCTCAGCACGCGCCTGCCAAGAGTATAATTTCGCAGTGGCCCTTGCTTTGTCCCCCAATTCTCTCCGCAGAGTGGGGTTCTTTCTCAATTCATCGATAGCCGCAATCCAGGATTCAAGATCATCCGGGGGTAATAATACAGCAGCTTCTGGCGAGAGGATTTCTTGAAGGACAGGCAAGTTGCTCGAACAAATCGCCCGTCCACAAGCCAGGTATTCAAATAATTTCATCGGGCTCAAATATCGCCCAATATCACCACCTGATGAAGCAGACACTTGTGGTTGGTAAGGCATAAGCAGCACATCACATGCAGATTGATATTTAGGTATTTCTGCATTAGGCACGAAACCCGTCAATGTTACGTTATTCAGATTACGATCCCTGACCACTTCCACCAACTTGTTAACTTCATTATGTTCGCCGCCAACTATTAGAAAATTGACGTCTGGTGTGCGGGCAGCCATCTCCAATATCAAGGATATGCCTCTTCCCTCATACAAATGACCGGTGTAGCCAACAGTAAACAGTTCAGGTGAAAAAGTGGGGTTAATTTTCCAGTTTCGAGAACCAATATCAAGTAAAAGGAGTTCCCGACTTTCTTGCGGTGGAGGCAGATCTTCATACCGAAGCAGGTCCACCCCATCTGGAAGTACTTCTAACAGGGAAGAACCCGGGGGGAAATAGTCGTTTTGTAAATCAATTGCTAGCGCCTTGGATATAACTATCAGTTTCTGAGCACCGCTCCCCCTTAGAAATAACCGCAGCAGGATCGGTCCGAAGGTGCCCTGTGGTTGATCATGGATCTCATATATCGTTTTAAGTCTGCGATTCGCTGCAAGGGCAGCAGCTTGGGGAAGTCGCGTGTATATTGCATCTGCCCCCCAGTGTGCTGCCGTACGAACTGCAATCCAGGCATAATCATATTTGCGTAAGCTTTTTCTTGCAGGCAGCCAATTCACATGAAACTGGTCATGCAGACCATAATGGTTCGCCAGGGAATCCCAACTGCGGTCGACACTGATGGAAGAGTCTGGAGAATCCGGGAGGATTAATTGGACTCGATGACCGATTGTGGAGATAGCATCCGTCATCTTCATCACCTGAATGGTATTGGCCTTCTTCGAGGGTATAGACGTTGGAGCAATGACAGCCACTTTCATGCTACCACCCTCGCTCGATCTCTCAACTCATTGAAAGTCTTGCGCACATTCAAGCTTACTGAGAACAAATAGAATCCTGAAAGTAAAGCAGCACTTCCTAGATAACCAAATATCGGCACAATGGTAATAATCCCGATAAACTTGAGCACAGCAGCAATGGAATTTACTTTTGCCGGATAATCAGCTAAACCCAATGAAAGCAAAGATATCCGGTTCCAATAAAAAGTATTCGCAAACAGCAATCCAACCATCAGAATTAATAATGCAGGGAAGGCTGGTAGGAAATCTGGCGTGTAGAAAAATGCGATCAGCTGCCTGCCGAAGATCAACAAAAACAATCCCGCAAGAACTGAGTAAGCGCAAGCCATGATAGAACCCTGGCGCAGAATATAGCGCATATTACCCCATTTCTTGGCTGCTACTTCTCGCGACAATTCAGGATAAGTTGCCTGGGGTAGAGGGCTCACTGGCAGCTGGATTAGATTCGCCAGGCTTAATGCCAATTTGTAATAGCCAGCTCCAGTCGGTCCTGTCAGCGCGGATACCCAAAGCAGTTCACCATCTTTGTTTACCAGGTTTATGGTGGCACTGATATTCGTGCTAAATGCAAACCTGACCAGTTCTTTCGAGCGATCACGCAGCGATCCAATCGGAGCTTGCCACCAATTGAACCCCCAGCGCCTGGCTGCAAAAACCAGCGCGGATGCAGCGAGGGCAATTGCACCAGCCATCTTGCCCGCCATATAAGCCAGCACAATCTCATACAATCCGCCTTGATTGATAAATACCAACCCAACCAGGATAAGGGTTAATATGCTCTGCCCAACTGTGGTACCAGCAATTATTTTAAATTTGTCAAAGATTTGGAGCAAACCGGTGGAACTTTCAATCATAAAATTCGCCAGGACGATCAGGCCATAAAGGATGAACCAATTGGTTGCAGCGATGTCTTTTGCGAAGAACTGGGCTCCGAGTGGAGCCAATAACCAAATCAATCCAAAAGCAAAAAATGATGTGACTGTTTCGATAATTGCTGCGGATTTAAACACCGCGGCAGCTTTCGTCTCATCGCCTTCAACGGTATACTCGCCTACATACTTGATCACTAATTCGCTCATCCGGAATGAAGCAAATTTGTTGACCACGCTGGTGAAAAGGGTGATCGTACCCAGAACACCAAAATCAGTGACCCCAAGCAGACGAGCAACTAATATACTCTGCACCATACTCAGCGCAGCTGCGGCACCTGTCGCGCTGAACAAATACCCTGAATTCTTAACCACCCGCTGGATCAGTTCGTTACCAAAAAGGCGATTGATAAGTCCGCCATTCTTGCCGCTCGGCGCGTCTGACATGTGTAATTACCGCAGCAAAATTTTTCCTATTTTGTTTGGATTTGACTGGCCCAGGATCTTTCTTCCTGGTACCAGCGAATTAAATTGGAAATCCCCTCATCAAGAGTCACTTCTGGCTTCCAACCGAGCAGCTCATGCGCTTTATCAACATTCGCCCAATTGGCTTTCATATCGGCAGGATGTGCGGGACGGTGATTTACTTCCGCCTTTCGACCGATAATCTCCTCAAAAAGATTAATCAGTTCATTGATCTTAATTGTTTCATGTCCCCCGAGATTGATCACCTGGTATCCCATAGGTTTCAACCCCAGTATTGTCCCTCGTGCAATATCATCCACATATGTGAACCCACGCGATTGCTCTCCATCACCGTTAACCTGCAGCACTTTATTCTCGTGAATCCACTGTGCAAATCGAAACATAACCATGTCCGGCCTGCCTGCTGGCCCATAAACCGTAAAATACCGGAATATTGTCACATCGATCCCATGCAAGAAATGGTAGGAATGCGCTAAAGCCTCGGCGCCTTTCTTACTGGCAGCATAGGGCTGGAGTGGTTCATCGCTGGCGGCATCTTCCCCAGTTGGAAGGGGTGCATCAGAGCCATAAATACTGGACGTCGAAGCCAGGATGAATTTTTTTATCCCGTATTGGCGGCACATCTCCAACAGGTTTAGCGTTCCGGTCATGTTTGTGTCAACATAAACCCAGGGATTTTCTACAGACTGCCTGACACCTGCCCGGGCTGCAAGATTGATCACAGCCTCAAACTCTTGGGTATCGTCCCCCAATGTTTCGGATCGCATAAGATCTTCTACTTTTTCAAGGTCTGCGATATCAATTTGTGCAAAGGAAAACCCTGGTCGATCCACCAAACGTCCCAGACGGTATTCTTTCATGCGAACATCGTAAGCATCATTCATATTATCAATGCCCACAACGGAATGTCCTTCATCAAGCAGAATTTCAGCCACCCGGGCTGCAATAAACCCTGCTACCCCTGTAAGAAGATAACGAGCCATTATACATTTTCTCCTTAGATTTCACCCCGGGTTCTAAATCACAAGCGCACTACGCGGTCGTCATTCCTCCCCGCTTCACCAAGTGCATTGCGAGTGTCGACGATCAGCGATGTATTCTCCAAGATGCTCTCATAATCGTACACAGAATGATCGGTCACAATGACCGAACAATCCGCATTTTTTGCGCTCTCGCTTAAATCAGGTACGCTTTCCATAATCCACTCTTCGTGAGTAATCCTGGGAATATACGGATCATGGTAGCTTACCTGAGCACCTTTTTGACGCAGCAAACCAATAATGTCCAATGATGGTGCTTCGCGGATATCGTCAACATCGGGTTTATAGGCAGCTCCAATGATCAGTATTTGGCTTCCTTTCAAGGGCAGACCATTTTCATTGAGTGCATCTTGGACTTTGTTGACCACGTAGCGCGGCATTCCTGTATTGATCTCGGAGGCGAGATCGATGAAGCGCGCTGTGTAATTAAGCGCCCTGAGCTTCCAAGATAGGTACAAAGGATCAATAGGAATGCAGTGTCCACCAAGTCCTGGACCTGGGGAAAATTTCATGAAACCAAATGGTTTTGTCGCTGCTGCATCAATAATTTCCCAGACATCTAAACCCAAACGGTCGCACATGATAGCCATTTCGTTCACCAGGCCGATGTTGATCATGCGGAATGTGTTCTCCAGCAGCTTAGCCATTTCAGCGCTCTCGGCCGAAGATACCGGCACCACAGTTTCCAATGCCTGCTGGTACCACATGGAGGCCATTTCAGAACATGCAGCTGTTATGCCTCCAATCACCTTGGGTGTGTTGTACGTGGTCCAGTCTTCACGACCCGGATCCACTCTTTCCGGTGAAAATGCAAGGAAAAAATCTTCACCCACTTCTAGCCCGCTGTTTTCGGTTAATTTCGGCAGCAAGATTTCCCGCGTGGTTCCCGGGTAGGTAGTGGATTCGAGCACCACAACCACGCCCGGATGCATATATTTTGCTAACTCATCGGTCGCTACCAGGATATAGGAAAGATCTGGATCACCGGTTTTCCTGAGAGGCGTTGGAACACAGATGCTGACGGCATCAGCTTCGGCCAGGACAGAAAAATCTGTGGTTGCCTTCAAATGTCCCGATTTCATCAGCTGGGCAAGCTTGGCACTCGGGACATCTTGAACGTAGCTTTCTCCCGCATTGAGTTTGTCGATCTTTACTTGATCTGGTTCCACACCAACCACATTGAAACCTGCTTCGGCGAATATGGTCGCCAAAGGTAAACCGACATATCCAAGGCCAAGGACGGCAATCTTGGCGGTTCGATCCTGAATTTTTTTCTCTAACGTTTGCTTGTATAAACTCATTAATTACCTCAAAATAGGCTCAGCTGTGTGGGATCGTCATCATCTTGATGACTATTATTATTTTGTGCGGGTGCAGCTGCTGCATCGGCGATCAGCTGGGGGAGCTGGGAAAAATCCTGCTTGATCACTGGTCGTAAAGATCCCTGGTGGAGAGCAGCAGCAGGATGGTACATTGGCACCACTAATCGCCCATGGATTTTCATCGCCTGGCCATGAACCTGACTGATCTTTGAATTTGGCATCAGCAAATTCATAGAAAATCGACCCAGGGTGACAATAACCTTGGGATTGATGGCCATTATTTGACGATCAAGAAAACTTGATGTACATGTCTCCACCTCGTCTGGATGGGGATCGCGATTGCCTGGAGGCCTGCACTTGACGACATTGGAAATGAATACTTCCTCACGGCTGAGCCCGATGTCTGACAATAATTCCTCTAAAAATTTTCCAGCCGCACCAACAAATGGTCGTCCCTGTTCATTTTCGTGAAATCCCGGGCCTTCCCCAATAAACATGATATCAGAATTTGCGGGACCTTCCCCAGGCACAGCATTCTTGCGGGAATGGTGAAGCTCACACTTCGTACAATTGGAAACTTCTTCCGACACTTGTTTAAGAACCTCTTCAGGATTCACACTGCACCTCTTTGTATGTCAAATCTCACAAAAATGTTTATCATCAAGTGGTTTTCTGCTGGATTTTAACCTGCCGGGAAGATTGGACCCAAGTTCCCAGGTCCTCAAGGTTCATCAATAAGGCATCTTCCTTATTATCGACATAATAGCGAGGGCGGCGATGGACGACTTTAAAACCAAAATGTCTATATAAATCCTGGGCTGCTTGATTGCTGGTCCTAACTTCCAGCATTGCCGTACTGGCCCCCCTTTGATGAGCTTCGAACAAAACTAGTTCGATCAGTCCGGTAGCTATCCCCTGACCCCGGTGTTTCGGATGAACAGCGAGAGTTGCGATATGGGCTTCATCCAGGATCAACCACACATCAATCATCCCCACTATACCCTTCTCAGTATCCGTGGAGATACCCTCTGCAACCCGCAGCATTGCTTTGGGATTATCAATCATATCGTGCAGATAGGCGCTTTTCGGCCAGGGCATGCTGAATGATAGTCCGTCGATGACCATGACCGAATCAAGGTCATCTTTCCGCATAGGACGGAAAGTTATCTTTTGATCTTCAATCATGCGGAGCTTTTTTGTTCGTAATGCAGATAAATGGGTGTCAGCGTGGCTGGATCGTCAACCTGGCTTTTCCGCCAGCGCTGCCAACCTAATTCAGCCAGGAAGGATGGGCGCCGCAAGCATTGAGCCGGCGAATATAGGATCACATTTTTTCGTTTTCGCCTGAATATGCGCTGTTCTTCTGCCGTCAATTCACCGCATACAATTGTTGGAGACTTAATTCCCGCAGCCAATTCTCGGGATGTTTGTACTTTGACATCATTCATAGCCTTCCACGAATTGGAAGTATTCTTATACCAGCTGACTGCCAATCTCCCGCGACCAGCGTGCAAAACAGCTGCCATCGGTAGGTCATCGGGTGGTTGGGATGCCGCTAAAATATCAAGAGTCGGTATTCCAATAATTTCCAGGTGTTTTGCCAGGGCCATCCCCTTTGCAAATGCGAGACCAATCCTCAACCCGGTAAACGAGCCGGGTCCCAGCGCGACTGCCACAACCTGGAGATCATTCGATGAAATGCCCGCTCTTTCCATTAATGATTCAACCGTAGGGGCTAATTCAACAGTATGGTATTGATCGCTTAACCAAACCATCTCACTCAAGATTTGAACCCCATCATATAAGGCTACGCCAATGGTTCGAGTAGAGGTGTCAATCGCCAGCAGCATTACAATCCACCATATATCCGCATTCGGAAATTATCCAAGAATGATTTGTAGTAATCACCCCGTGCGGAAAAGATTAAATCACGCTGATTTTCATCCACAATGCGCAAAGAAACCCATAAGTGGTCTTTCGGCAGCGCAGCGGAGATCCTTTCCGCCCACTCAACCACCAGGGGGCCCGATTCTATATTTTTTACCAGGTCCAATTCTTCGGCTTCCCTCTCACCCTCCAATCTATAAGCATCCAGATGATGGAATTGACCTCCATCCAACCGTCGGTACAGGTTTACCAGGACGAAGGTTGGGCTTGTCACTCGATCGAGTGAACCCCATCCGGCTGCCATTCCTTGGACTAATACAGTCTTACCCGATCCTAAATCACCTTCAAGGCAAATCACGTCCCCGGTGTTTAATATCGTACCCAGTCTAATGCCTACCCGGCGCGTGTATTCGGTTCCCCGGCTGATGAATTCTAAAGAATTTTGATCAAGGATGGGCATATCTGGATTATAAGCTGTGCAGGGAACTAAGTGAAGGGCATTTAAGAGTCCTTCTACAGCACTCGTCAACTAACCTTTAATTTCCAACCTCGCTAATGAAGCCGCCAGGCGTTTTAAGCCTTCACCAGCAAAAAATACATCCACAATCTCGTCGTCATCTTGTATGCGGCTGTTAAGCACCAATCCTTCCCCCCAGGTTGGATGCATTACTGTCGTTCCAGCCTGGTATTGGGGCTCACTGGATGTTTCCGCAACGGGTTCCCTTCTTTCCCAACGTGTCGCACTAGTCCTCGTCATCCGGGTGCGGTATTTAGAGCGAGGAGTACCTGAAATAAATTCTTCTGGAATATCGCCTAAGAAACGCGATTCATCGACTGGTTCGGAATAACCGAAAGAAGTACGATTTAGCGGCAAAATCAAGAATAAGCGGTCCATAGCGCGGGTAATTCCCACGTAGAACAATCTGCGTTCTTCCTGCCTGCCCTCCGGTTCATCAAATGAGCGGAAATGGGGCAAGGTTCCATCACTCAAGCCAACAATGAATACGACTTTAAACTCGAGACCTTTCGCAGCGTGCAGCGTAAGCAAAGTAGGTACATCCAAACTCGAGTCTAACGTATCCTGATCGGAAACGAGAGCGACTCTTTCCAGGAATGCGTCGAGGCTAAGATCTTTGAAATCACCCGCTAATCGTCGCAGCTCCATTATATTTTCCCAGCGATCATTGCCATCATCCGTACCATCATCGATATAAGCCCTATATCCAGTATCCTCGATGATATGATCCATCAGCTCAAGTGGAGTCGAGCGGTCCTGGATTGATCGCCATCTATGAAGCATTAAACCGAATTTTGATAAGGAGAACCCCATCCTTTTTTGGAAGGATTCAAGATACTGGGAATCTTGCTCACTGATCTCCAACAACATCTCACCAGGTGAAATTCCCGACTGCTGCGCGATAGTTCTTAATGCAATTACGCTCTTATTGCCAATACCCCGCGTGGGCACATTTATAACCCGGGTTAAGCTGAATTCGTCATTTAGATTGTGTACCAACCGCAGGTAGGCGATAATATCTTTAACTTCACGCCGTCCGTAGAACCGCTGTGCGCCAACCAATTTATATGGCAAAGACGCCTGCAGAAAGGCTTCTTCAAGTAAGCGCGATTGGGCATTCGTGCGGTACATCACCGCAAAATCTCCCGATCCAGCTTGACCACTGGCCACTAAACGGGCGATGTTATCCACCACGTAGATAGCTTCTTCACGGTCATCATACGTCTCATGCAGGATGACTTTTTCACCACGACCGCGCTGGGTGATTAAATTCTTCGGTGTCCTGTCCGGGTTGCGATCGATCACCGCCATCGCCACATCCAGTATGGTCTGGGTTGAACGGTAATTTTCGGCCAACATGATCACTTGTGATTTAGGGTAATCTCTCTCAAATCTAATTACATTCCTGTAATCCGCACCACGCCAAGCATATATCGATTGATCAGCGTCCCCAACAACAAAAATATTTTGATGCACTGAAGCCAGGTGGTTCAACAGCCTGTACTGTGCTAAATTCGTATCCTGGAATTCATCCACCAGGACATACTCAAACCTTTGCGCATATTTTTGGCGCGCAGCTGGCTCATCCTCAAGCAAGCGAGCGGTCCACAGCAGAAGATCATCAAAATCGAGTGCATTGCTTGCCAGGAGCAGATCCTGGTAGCGGGAGAAAACACGTTTGACTACCTCATCTCGATAATTCTGGGGTACGAACTCATCAGGCAAAAGCAGTTCATTCTTTGCCTTAGATATCGTTCCTAATACGCTCTGAGGAGCATAACTTTTAGGATCGATATTCAAATCTGCCAGGGCACGTTTCACCACGCTAATCTGGTCATCAGTATCAAAAATTACATAGTTTGAATTAAATGGCAGGAACTCAGCCTCATACCGCAATATTCTGGCACAGGTGGCATGAAATGTCCCCAATGTTAAACCATGAGCCTGGTTGCCGACCAATTCCGATACGCGATCTTCCATCTCCCTTGCTGCTTTGTTGGTGAAGGTAACTGCGAGAATATGGTACGGTCGCACGCCTTGATTGCCAATTAAATAAGCGATTCTCTGGGTCAGGACGCGCGTTTTTCCGGATCCCGGCCCAGCCAATACAAGCACGGGTCCGGGTCCTGCAGTCACTGCCTCCATTTGTTGGGGATTCAAATTGCTCAGATAATCCATATCGGAGGATTGTAACGTCTGGTGAGATGGGTGTCAACAGACCAGGCTAACCGGGGGTCAGGAAGACCGCATTGAAATCAAAATCGATTGTATTGTATAATCCTCAAAGAGTTCCCTCGATTATGCCTATGGATAACCAGATATTTCAACGATCTTGTGAGAGCATGCCAGAAATCGTTAGTGGTTCAGTGGACTTAACGGTAACCTCTCCGCCATATTGGAACGCGATCGACTACGATATCCACGCTGAAAACCGAGACCAAAATTACCGCACCAGATCATATACAGGTAATTTCTCGGATTATGGTACTTACCTGGATTGGCTGGAAGTGGTCTTCAAAGAAGTTCAAAGGGTTACGAAACCTGGTGGTTTCTGTGCCATTGTCATTGGAACCATATTACTGGATGGCAAACATTTCCCGGTTCCCTTTGACCTCAGTGCTCGATTAACAAACTCGGGCTGGTTGTTTCACCAAGATATCATCTGGCACAAATGCACGGCTGGAGTAAAACGGGCTGGAGTGGCCATCCAGAAACCATATCCTGGGTATTATTACCCGAATATCATGAGTGAATATATTCTTGTATTCAGAAATCCAGGTCCAAAAATTTACCGGGATCGTTCATCTGAAGAAAAAGCTGCTGCAGAATTCATGATAGACACCCTGTTTACTTTGGAGACGGCCAACAATATTTGGCACATTGCCCCGGTCCCGCCAGGTACGATTGACCATCCAGCTCCATTTCCAGAGGAAATCCCTTTTCGATTGATCACCTTGTATTCCTACCCGGGAGAATTCATTTTGGATCCCTTCAGCGGTTCTGGACAAACGTTAAAAGTTGCAAAAGCACTCGATAGAAGCTACTTCGGATATGAAACATTATCAAAATACATTGATCTTGCAAATAAAAGGATCGAGCAACCTCTATCTATTCGCCAAAAACAATTAACAGCAGTTTTCAACAAAATTACTCCTGGTGTAAAGCCAGCGAAAATTTCCCAGCGCAGATGACGCTGGTAATCCCGCGTATATCAGAAGATGCTTACCCTGAAATATGAGTACAAATAATTGGCAAATCATTGGCCATGAATGGGCTGTTAAATCACTTCAACAGCATGTTGCACATGGTAAACACAAACAAGCCTACTTGATTACCGGACCAGAAAGTGTGGGCAGACGCACTTTAGCGATCCGATTTGCTCAAGCCGTAAACTGCCTCCATCCCCCGTTGGAAGTAATTCCTTGTCTGAAATGTCCATCTTGTAAAAAAATCGAGAGGATGGTTCATCCTGATTTAACGGTTGTAGAAGCTGAACGCATAGGTGGTCCAATTAAGGTTGACCAGATCAGGCAGCTCCAGCATGGTCTGCATTTAAGCCCTTATGATGGGAAATATCGCATTGCCCTATTACTCCGCTTCGAAGATGCAAACCCACAAGCCTCAAATGCTCTGCTAAAAACCCTGGAAGAACCACCTGATAATGTGATTATCATGATCACAGCGGAAAGTGCTGAGCGTTTATTGCCAACAATCGTTTCCCGCTGTGAAGTCATTCGTCTGCGTCCAGTCCCGTCAGATAAGTTGAAGTCAGGTCTTCAATCGCTCTGGTTGGTTCCTCCCGATGAGGCAGATTACCTCACCCATCTCTCAGGAGGGAGACCAGGATACAGTTTTCGACTCTACCAAAGCCCAGAATTGTTGGAACTCAGAATAGAATGGTTGGACGATCTGAAAAGGTTGCTGTCATCGAATAGAATCGAAAGATTTGCTTATGCGGAAAAATTGGCCAAGAATCGCAGGTTTGTATTCCCGCTTCTTAATACATGGTTGGGATTCTGGCGAGACGTGCTCTTGAGATCAAGGAACAGCGCTTCCCAGATAACAAACATTGATTACCGTGAATCAATCGACCAGTTAGTTAAAAGGCTGGATAAGGAAAAAATCTTCCAAATTGTTCTCAGCCTGGATAAACTCTCTTATCATCTCGACCACAATGTTAATCCCCGTCTGGCGCTTGAAGATTTCATGTTAATCCTCCCTTTTACTTCAAATTAGCTTGATTATTTTCGATCAGATGCGACCTGCTAAATTCTACAGTTCACTTATGCTATACTCAGCATGATCATCAGCAATGTATATTAAGCACCAATTGATTCTGATAATTATTCGCTGACCCAGGTTTCACCAATAGAATCCAAGAATTGTCACCTTCTTCAGTCAAAAAACGGGATAGAGAAGTCTTATCACATGCAACCTGATGGGGAAAATTCAACTGCACTTACTTCACTTGAGCTCCTATACAATATCAGTCGTGAGCTAACCTCAGCCCTCGATTTGAGCACAGTCCTCGAAAGAGTGATCAGCTTATCGATGGAAAATGTTGGTGCCTTAAATGGCAGCATCATTGTCATGGATAGCTCGAAGGCACCTATCGAAGGTATCCTGTGTGTTGGAGAAAAACAGATTAATAACGCTACCAAGCAGCTGGCTGCTACGTTGGATGATGGCTTGGCAGGCTGGGTAATTCGCAACCAACAAGGCGCATTAATTGAAGATACAAGCAAGGATGACCGCTGGCTTAAACGCCCGGATGATGACGCCAGCCAGACTGGGGCAAAATCTGCAGTATGCGTGCCGTTGATCGCCCACCAAAACCTGGTTGGAGTAATGACACTTGTCCATCCCAATCCAAATTCATTCTCCTCAGCACATCTCGAATTAATCCAGGCCATCGCCGATCAAGCTGGAGTAGCAGTGCTCAATGCCCGTTTATACGAGGACAGTTTGAGACGTATGCGGGTTATGACAGCTTTAGCAGAGAGCGCATCTGAAATTACTGCCAGCCTTGATTTGGATGAAGTTTTGCAGCGCATCCTGACTCAAATTAGCGATGCTTTGAGAGTTCAATCGGTTTCGCTGGCTCTGGTTGATCCGTCGGGAGCGACATTAACTTATGTCGCAACTTCCGCTGGTTCAGAAAGTCCCCTGATTGGACACCAAATCTCCTTTGGAGGTGGATTCTCGGGTCTGGTTGCCAAAGAAGATCGAGGCCTGATAATCGCTGACACATCCCAGGACGACCGTTTTCCCCTCGACTCGGAGGATCTGATTGGATCAGATATCCAGGCCATTGCCTGTGCACCATTGAGATCACAAAATGAAGTGATCGGTATACTGGAGGCAATTAATCCAGTCGAGGGTTATTTTGACCTGGATGCTCTCGAAGTACTAACTGGTATTGGCAGCCTGGCAGGTACAGCAATTAACCATGCCCGTTTACACGAACAGGTTCAAACAACTCAACAACGTTATTTGGAACTGTTCCAGGACAGCATCGATCCGATAATAATTTCAGATCAAACGGGAAATTTACTTGAGGGCAACCGACAGGCTGAGTTGTTCACGAAGATCAATAAATCTGACTTGCTTGAATGCAAAATCGAGCAGCTATTATTCATAAACGGTGAAGCGCTCCATTTTGATCCTTCGATCATAAATCCAGGCGAAATCAAGACATTCGAAGCGGAAATCGCCCCAAGTGGATCAATATTTATACCGGTAATAGTTCACCTTAGATCAATCACTGTTGAGGATGGCACAAACTACCAATGGTTGATACGCGATATAAGCCAGAGAAAAAAAGTGGAGCGCTTGCGAGAAGATCTAATCTCGATGATCTATCATGATTTGAGGTCGCCGCTTTCGAACATTGTATCCAGTCTTGATGTGTTTGATGCCATGCTGCCAAAAGATGGCGATCCCGCTTTCCGTTCATTATTGAATATCGCTTTACGGTCTACAGAACGCATTCAAAGGCTGACTGACTCACTGCTGGATATGAGCCGGCTTGAGAGCGGGCAGCCCGTTGTCAACCGGGTTTCCGCATCCCCCGTTTACACTGGCAGTGGACGCGCTCGATGCTGTTTCTCCCGTCGCCGAAACGAAGAACCAGGTGATTAACCTGAAATTACCTGGAGACTCGCCTACCCTTATGATTGATGCGGACATGATCCGCAGAGTTCTGATTAACCTCCTGGAAAACGCGGTAAAATACAGCCCTCCTGATGGTGAAATAACCTTGGGAGTAGAGTTCGATGATCAGCAATCAAAAATCTGGATCCAAGATTCAGGCCCTGGAATTTCAGCCGCCGAACAAGAATTCATTTTCGACAAGTTCACTCGATTGAATCCGGAAGGAGATCAAAAAGGGTTTGGACTGGGATTGGCATATTGTCGCCTGGCAATCGAGGGCCATGGTGGACAAATTTGGGTCGAGAGTGAACCAAATCAGGGTTCTCGCTTCACTTTCACCTTACCTTATTATTCTGCAGATTAATTCACGGTGATCATTCAATAATCGTCCTTTATTCATATCATTTAGCAGAGCAATAAACCCTACTGGGAGAAAAAATGCAACAAATCGCACCGGGTATTTATATCGAAGATGCTTTCGCAGGAGTTACACTCGGCGCACTGATTCAACCGCATGGGACAGTGATGGTTGATGCACCGCTTAGAGCTGAGGACGCACGCAGCTGGCGATCTTCACTCACCAATCTTTCAATTGGTTCAAACCGCATCTTGGTCAACCTGGACGCCCACTTAGACAGAACACTAGGTTCGCGCGCTCTTGATAGTACGATCGTGGCACACGAATCAACGGCCCAGGTATTCCGCAACCGCCCAGCGGTTTTCAAGGGTCACAGCACAGACAGCGGAGCAGAATGGGAAGTCAGCAATGATGTTTTTGGCACTCGCTGGGCTATCCCTGACATTACTTTCTCGGACCGACTCTATTTGCAGTGGGGTGGGTCAGATGTTATCTTGGAACATCATCCGGGTCCATCCCTCGGCTCAATCTGGGTATTAGTCCCTTCAGCCGAAGTTGTATTTGTCGGCGATACGATTCTCAATGATCAACCACCATTTCTTGCATCAGCTGATCTACCTGCCTGGATCGAATCCCTGGAATTATTGAAATCCTCTTTTAAACAATACACAGTAATCAGCGGACGGGGGGGAACTGATGAAAAGGAAAGTATTCGTTCACAATTGAATATCTTGAAGAAGATATTGCGCGGACTCGAACGATTAGCCAAGAAAGATGCACCACCAGAGATGACCGAAGGCTTGATAAATGGTCTGATCTCTGGAATGTCGCTGCCGCCAGAGAGGCGTAAGCATTATATTCAGCGCTTGCGGCACGGGCTCTATTATTATTACACCCAGCATTACCAGGCCCTCGATTCAATCCAACAAACTAACTAATTTCCTCCCTTATGCCAAAGACTGACCAATTACCCCTTTACGAACTTACTCGTGGCGGGATCGTAGAATCAGTGCATTATGGGTCCATCGCAGTTTCAGACAGTCAAGGTCGCCTGGTTGCCTGGTATGGCGATCCAAATACAGTTACATTCTTACGCTCGTCAGCGAAACCTTTTCAAGCGCTGCCTTTCATCGAAGCCAAGGGTCAAGAGAAATATGATTTGTCAGGGCAAGAAATCGCCCTCATCTGTGCTTCTCATTCCGGAACCGACGAGCATGTTGAACAATTGAAAACCCTACAGGCAAGAACTGGCGTAGAAGAATCTGAGCTGTGTTGTGGAGTTCACCCTCCATTTGATGAAGAAACCGCTTTCAAGCTGCGTAAACAAGGCCAGCCATTGACTCCCAATCGCCATAATTGTTCTGGGAAACATACCGGAATGCTCACATTCGCACATATGCAAAACTGGTCAACCAGGGATTATGTTGATCTGCAGCATCCGGTCCAGGAACATATTATCCAAAGTTTCTCGGAAATGAGCGGCGTTGATATTCCCGCTATTCGTACTGGCATTGATGGCTGCTCGGCCCCTAATTTTGCCGTTCCATTGATTAATACCGCCCTCGCCTATGCCCGGCTCTGTGATCCCCAGAGCTTCTCTGAAACTCGGGCTGAAGCTTGCAGAAATATAACTGCAGCGATGACGAACAATGCCTACATGGTTGGCGGGCCAAACAGATTCGATACAAAATTGATGGGGGCGGCTTCTGGGCGCATCGTCTCCAAAGAAGGTGCTGAAGGATACCAGGCGATGGGGATCCTACCTGGGGCATTGGCAGCAGAGTCCCCCGCCTTGGGCATTGCAATCAAAATTTCAGACGGTGATCTTCGCAATCGAGCTCGACCTGCAGTTGCACTTGAAGTTCTATATCAATTAAATGCACTTTCAGAGGATGGGAAAAAAGAACTATCTAGCTTTGGTCCATCAATTCCGTTAAAGAATTATCGTGGCCTGGAGATTGGAACTGCCAGGCCTGCTTTCAAGTTAAACTCGATTTACTCACAATAGTTGATTAATAAATTGATGAAAAATGAACGTGAACGCGCCATAACTATCCACCAGAAATTGGTTGATTTTTACGGTTATCCAGATTGGAGAAATCCTTTACCCCCTCTTGACGAATTGGTTTCCACCATCCTTTCTCAAAACACCAACGATGTAAACAGGGACCGGGCATACAACGCCCTCACTACCAGATACCCTACCTGGGAAGAGGTTCGCGATGCTGCTGAGCAGGATGTAATCTCCACCATTCGTCCTGCCGGTTTGGCAAACCAAAAAGGACCGCGCATTCAGAACATCCTCAACGAAATCACTATCGAAAAAGGCAGTCTTGATCTCTCTTTCCTGAAAGATTTGCCGGCGGAAGATGCTCGCCAATGGCTGCTCCGCTTCAAAGGAGTAGGCCCCAAAACTGCTGCGATCGTGCTGCAATTTTCTCTGGGAAAACCAGCTTTCCCGGTTGATACCCATATCTACCGCGTGACGGGTCGCACCGGGATTCGACCTGCAAAGATGACCGCAGACCAGGCTCATCCATATATGGAAGAGCTGCTGCCTGAAGAGGCATATTATCCAGCCCATTTGAATATCATCCGTCTGGGGCGTGAAATTTGCCATGCACGTAAACCATCCTGCGATCAATGTCCGCTGAATGAGATATGTGATTTCTACGCGCATGTTTGGTCGCGTGAGAACCAGATTACCTGAGCAGAATTTCGAATAGGATTGTGGAATGCAGATATATTTTGGTTGTTCCATCACGGGGGGGCGCAATCAGGAAAGTGAATACCAGCAGATCGTTAAATTTTTACTCGATGATGGCCACCAGGTTCCAACGGCTCACCTTTCCCAGCCAGATGTCTTGGATTTAGAACTGGTTGTGGATCCAGTAGAAGTTTTCAAGCGCGATATCCGGTGGATCGATAACTGTCAGGCCATGGTAGCAGAAGTAAGTACGCCATCACATGGTGTTGGCTATGAAATCAGCTATGCTCTTTCAAATCAAAAACCAGTCTTGTGCCTGCACAAGACTGGAATTCGTGTTTCAAAAATGATCACCGGCAATAAGAACCCGTTGTTACAGGTAACAGAATACAACTCCACAGGTGAAATACCTGAATATATCAGGGAATTCCTGGCGCAGATTTAATCACTTTACAGACCTCGTCAGTTGGTGAGTATTATCACCTTCAACTTATGACGATTGGCATTCCACGAACACCATAATATTGAGTAAACTATGGACAGAAATAGACGGGCTTCAGGATTTTTCCTGAAACTCATCGCTGTTTCCTCCTTTGGCGAACGCCTCCGCTGGGACACCTCACCGCCCTGGCGGAGGCAGTTTTTAACAGGAAAGTATGCAAGATAATAAATTAGTTAGAAATATATAATAAATCTAAAATACTCTTGACGACATACCTTAGGGGGCATACAATCAAAGTGAGAACATAGCTAAGTTTTATTAAATTCTCCTCTGAAGAGATCGCCCCCTTCAAGGAATTACAGGTATGGAGTACAGAGATTACTATAAGGTATTGGGTGTTGACAGAAATGCCACCGAAGACGAGATTAAGCGCAGCTACAGGAAGCTCGCCCTAGAGCATCACCCCGACCGCAACCAAGGAAATAAATCAGCGGAAGACAAATTCAAAGAGATCAATGAGGCTTACCAGGTTCTAAGCGATCCTGAGAAGAAGACTCGTTATGATCAGCTGGGCACTTCTTACAAGAATTACACCCAACATGGTGGCTCACCAGGAAACTTCAATTGGGAAGACTGGTTTGTACAGAATCCGCGCGGTGGAAACGTCCGCGTGGATGTCAATGATCTCGGTGATATCTTTGGTAATGAGGGATTAGGTGATTTCTCTGATTTCTTTCGCAGCATCTTTGGTGGTGTGACTGGCATGGGTTCGGCTTCTCGCAACCCGAATAACCAGTTCACCCGTACAGCCCAAGCCCCTCAATCTTTTCAGCAAAACGTCCCAATTAGCTTCACCGAGTCATACAATGGAACAACCCGGCGAATTGATCTTGATGGACGCCAGAAAGAAGTGATTATCCCGCGCGGGGCCAAGACGGGAACCAAAGTGCGCGTTTCTGATGCGATCTCAACCGCACCTAATCGACCAAAAAGTGACCTATTCCTGGTCATCCAGGTGGCGGATGATTCCAGGTTTCAACGCAAGAAGGATCATCTTTACACATCCCTGGATATTGACCTGTATACAGCGGTATTGGGCGGTGAAGTTAAAGTCCCAACGCTCAGCGGCAATGTAGTTTTGTCTATACCAGCGGGAACGCAACCCGGTCAAACATTCCGCCTTGCAGGTCGGGGAATGCCGCAGTTAAAAAACCCAAAGAAATTCGGTGACTTAATGGTTAAAGTCAACCCGAAGATACCCAAAACATTATCAAAGAAAGCAAAAGATTTGTTTTCCGAATTAAAACAATTAGGTGAATAGATTCAGATATAGGTGAGGCATCCATTTACCGGTATTTACCCCTCCTATACAGTGGAAAGGAATCGAGGTAATGAGAAATCGCAACAAATTATTAGTATTATTTCTGGTCGGCACACTTTTCTTGTTTTCTTGCCAGGCACTATCTGCAACACCCGCTATCCTCCCCACCAGCGGACCCTCACTTCCCACCGCAACATCAGCGCCCAAAGAAGTACTTATCGAATCGCCAGTCACCACAGCACCCCAAACAGCTGAAGCTCCGGTCGTAATCACTGAAGAATTATCTGAAAACCCACTTGTTGATATCTATAAACGCGTGAACCCGGGTGTCGTGGCAATCCTGGTGCTTACCACAAATGGAAACGGTCTCGGCTCAGGATTTGTTATAGATAATGAGGGACACATTCTAACCAATTACCACGTCATTGAAGGTGTATCTGAGCTTGAAGTCGATTTCCCGTCAGGATTTAAGACCCGGGGTGAGGTGATTGGTACTGATACAGATTCTGATCTGGCAGTTGTGAAAGTCGATGCCCCTCCCGAGGAGCTTCACCCGCTTCCCCTGGGAGACTCTTCGCAGATCAAAGTTGGTCAAACCGTGGTCGCAATTGGCAGTCCTTTCAGGTTCAATGGCACTATGACAACTGGCATAGTGTCGAGTTTGGGTCGAACATTGACATCTTTACGGACAGCCCCTGGTGGTAGTTTCTTTACCGCGGGAGACATCATTCAAACCGATGCAGCCATCAATCCCGGTAATTCTGGAGGACCACTGCTCAATCTCGATGGTGAGGTGATTGGGGTCAACCGGGCAATCGAGACATACAATATTAACTCTGAGGCAGATCCAATCAATTCAGGCATTGGTTTCGCAATTGCAATCAACACAGTTAAACGGGTAGTTCCTTCCTTGATCAGCGACGGTGGTTATGATTACCCCTACTTGGGGATCAGCAGTTTATCTGATATCAACTTGCTTCAGCAAGAAGCCCTGGGACTGCCTCGATCGAATGGCGCCTATGTCACCTCCGTGACCCAAGACAGCCCTGCGGATCAAGCGGGTCTACAGGGTGGTACTGAAGAAACAGACATCTTCAATTTGTATTCTGGCGGTGATCTGATAATCGCCATCGATGGTCGTTCAATCATGACCTTTAGCGATTTACTCACCTATCTAATTCAAGAGAAGAGCCCCGGTGATATCGTCACCTTCACTATCCTGAGAGGTGAACAGGAAATTCAGCTCGAACTTATCCTTGGAAAACGGCCATAATCATCTGCTTTGATTTGTGTTTATGCCAGATCGATTTCGATTCAATGTGTTTCTGAAAGGTTAACCGTACTCTCAACCAACCCTAATAGGAGATGCAAATGTTTACAGAAAATGATTTGCGTGAGCTGTTGGAATTTAAACCAGGAAGTCAGGTTTTGAGCGTTTACCTTAATACAGATCCAACTCTTGGAAGCGCTGATGCATACAGACCCCGATTGCGCGGCATGTTAAAAGATGTTGAATTACAAAATGATGTCCAGAGGATTGAGCACTACATTGATCTTGAGTATGATTGGTCTGGTAAAGGAGTGGTTTTCTTTTCCTGTTCTGAAGAGGATTTTTTCCGTGTGTATACATTTGCAGTACCCCTGAGAGACCGGGTTCGCTTCAGCGAGAGACCCTATGTTAAACCCCTTGCAGACTTGCTAGATTTTTATGGTGGTTACGGTCTCGCATTGGTCGATAAGATTGATGCACAGTTGTTTTACTTTCACCTGGGAGAAATCGTTGAGGCAAAAGAAATCGCTGGCGAGAGCCTTCGTCACACAAAGCGGGGTGGCGGTTCGCAGGCTCATGGTCGCAGGGGAGGTACGGCAGGTCAAACAAATTACACCGAAGAGGTTGCCGATCGCAATTTAAAGGAATCCGCTGAGATGGCAGCGCGTTTCTTTAACGACCACAATGTCCGTCGGGTCATAATCGGTGGCACTGAAGAAAATGTCACCGCCTTCCGCAGCCATCTACCAAAAGCCTGGCAGAGCTTGGTCGTTGGCAGCTTCCCAATTAGTAAAAATGCATCTCATGCCGAGATAATGGAGCGCGCGCTTCAGGTTGGACAAGAAGCTGAGCGTCAAAAACAGACCAAACTGATTCAGACCATTATTACCAGTGAAGCAAAAGGACGCCAGGGTGTAATCGACCTTGAAGATACCCTGAACGCGGTTCATGATGGACGGATTCAAACATTGGTGATCAGGGATGGCTACCGGGCACCCGGATTCCGCTGCCAGGGCTGTGGGTACCTGACCACGGAAGAGCTGCAAACCTGTCCATTTTGTGATAACAAATTTGAGGAAATCTCAGATGCGGTTGAACTCGCTGTTCGCAGGGTTATGCGCGATGGAGGCGAGGTCGAAGTTGTACATGATGTGGAAGAACAGGAAGACTTCGACCAGGTTGGCGCTCTATTGAGATATTAATCTCAAGAGTTCAACATCAATAAATATTTTGATTAAATCAAAAAGGGAAGGCTGATCACCTTCCCTTTTCGGTTCTCTAAGATTATTTACTCAGCGCTGATCTTGATTGCTCTGGGGCGTTCTTCTTCTGCTTTCGGTACTCTTAATGTGAATACACCGTCTTTCAAGTTTGCTACAGCCTCAGAAGGCTCCAATTTGGTTGGTAAAGTTAATACGCGGCTGAAATTTCCGAACGGAAGTTCGCTTACCAGGACATTGCCGTCCTCGTCCTCAACTCGCTCGTTAAACTTACCTCGAATGGATACAGTCTTATTCAAAATCTCTACATCAATATCGTCAGCTTCGATTCCCGGAACGATTGCTGAGATCATGAATGCGTCACCATCTGATTTCACATCAACCGGTAAAACATTCTCATGTTCTGCTACATCTTCGCTACCAGCATTTCTGGCGATATAATGCGGTCTGCGTGCGATTCTGCGATAAGGGGAAGCATACCAGGTCCTCATAATTCTATTTATCTCCTTAATTGAAATTAAATTTTTATTACCATAACTATAATCCAGGAGCGTCAGAATTTCGCAAACGAAATGTTGGTTTTTTGTAAGAATCAAGCCTCTTTCCTGGCAATTATGATCGCGAATGGTGAATTTACATCGTAGTCTGAATGGTCATAATCACCTAATATTTGGATTGGATTGAGGTTTTCTGCCTTTAGCTCGGCGATATATTCGTCTAAACTTGTAAGCTTGTGTTCAGTTTCAACCGTATCGCGAACGACACGTCCATCTGCAAATAGTTGATCATAATGCCAGCGAAAGATAACGCTCGTGTTTGAGCGTTCCCAGCTGCTGATGACCTGGATGGGGATTCCAGTCGTTGGATGTGATAATGTCTCCTCGATTTCCTGATCGCCTTCAGGGGGTAAATCGATCAAATATGCTGGATTTGGAAAACTGGCTGCAAAAATTCCTCCAGGGCGTAAGTGTGCATGAATGCTTTTGTATGCATTTATTCGGGTTCGGCTGGATAGAGTGGACAAAGTATTGCATGCCAGGAAAATCAGGGAAAAACGTTCATTGAGGTGAAATTGATCCATGCTGGATTGGAATACTTGAATTCGAGTAAGCAGTGCGTTATCTACAAATTTCTTCGAAAATGCCAGGGCGGGGAAGTTGATATCCAATCCAATTACACTGTGACCCCCATCTACCAGCGGTTTTAATAATCTACCAGTACCAGACCCCAATTCCAGGATGGGACCCCCGACCTGCTCTGCCAAGCTTGACCAAAAATTGACATCCCGGGTCTCTTTCGAATGGTGGAGGTGAAAAATAATGGGATCATTGAACACGATTTGGCCTTCCCGTCAATGTATGCTAACCGCTTCGCTGAAATTTTTAGGAAATCTTTATTGGCAGATTGCACCATTATAGCCTCAACAGGAGTAAAGTCATATGTGATCAGGTAAGAGGTTTGGGCATTCAAACCGCGCTCGTCATCCAACCAATAAAATATTGCCAATTCCAAATTTATTAAGTTGATTTGTTTGACCGCCGTTCATCTCCATGTTAAACTTGAGGATTGCGATGCGCTACTTGTGGTTATTATCCGTCTTGGCAATTTCGATAATTCTGCCCATCTCCAGGGTGTGGGCACAGGAAGATACAATCACACCCAGCACACAGATCGTATTTGTTTCACCTGAACCTGGTCAGGCATTACAGGGTACTGTTTTGATACTGGCAGAAACAGATTTTGATGTTCCAACCATTGTCAAGTTGAGTTTTTCTTACCACGATGACACCCGGGAAACCTGGTTTCTAATCCAAGAAATCCAGAATGTCAAACAGCAGGAGCTGAGTTTCGAATGGGATACAACCACGATAACCGATGGCGATTACACCATAAGATTATCAGCGGAGACAGAGCAGGGCGAACAAATTGCTCTAATAGATGGATTGCGAGTCCGTAATTACACAGCTGTTGAAACAAGAACACCCAAACCAACCTCAACACCAGCTCCCCAGGATACACTTGCTCCAACCATTACACCAACCAGAACGAGCACAGCTATACCACCCACCGCCACTGCATTGCCGCCGAATCCTGCCCAAATAACTCCCAATGATATTTGGAGCAGCATAATTAAAGGCGCTCTTATCACCTTAGGTCTCTTCGGGGTTTTTGGTGTCTACCAGTTATTTCGTAATCGCAGGAGAAATGAGGAGTGAAAGCTGACCACAGTTATGTGTATTGGGGAATTTCGTGGCTGGCAATATCTCGACCATGAATTCTTTAACTGACTCTTCACCCACATACCTGGTTGCCGGGCTTGGGAACCCTGGAAAGGAATACAAGACCAGCCGGCATAATATAGGCTTCATGCTTGTCTCTCATTTAGCTGAAGAGTTGGGCGTCCAATTTACGCGGGTGCAGTCCAGGGCTCTGGTCACGAAAACCAACTACCATGGCAGCAGGATAATTCTCGCCAAGCCCCAGACTTATATGAATCTATCCGGACAAGCCGTTGGCTCATTGGCAAAATTTTACAAAATTGAATTCGAACACCTGCTGGTGGTATATGATGATGTTGATTTGCCTTACGGGCGAATCCGGATGAGGCCTTCCGGGGGATCCGCAGGACAAAAAGGCATGCAGTCAATCATCGAACATCTGGCTACACAGGATTTTGCGAGGATGCGATTGGGCATCGGCAGGCCTCCAGGGAGTAAAGGAGCTGCCTCATATGTGCTGCGTGATTTTTCAGGTGAGGATGCGGAATTCTTACCTTCAATTTTAGACCGCGCGGTGGAGGCAGTTCTGACATTTATCAACCAGGATTTAACTACCGCTATGAATCGCTACAACAGCAGGACAGAAGACGAAGCTGAATAGCCAGTTCACTTTATCATTCGAAGACACGGGCAGCCAGTATGGTCGATAATCTGCAGGATCTGTTAATAAATCCAATTATCGAGTGCGCTGGGGATCTAATCTCCAACCTGAGCACCGATCTGGAACGAAATCCTGGTGAAGGTTTCAACCCACCGGGGGATTCTTTCGCTGAATTCCCTGGGATCGGGTTGCGTCGCTCTGCTCGTTTACCTGTTCTGGCTGCAATTCACAAAGAGCTGCAAATCCCAATTTTATTGATCACTGACAGAACCGATCGGGCTATATCATTGCACGATGAGTTAGGCATCTTGGCTTCAGATGTCGAGCGTTTATACTTTCCAGAGCCGGGACCCTTATTTTATGAAGACACACCATGGGGTGAAAGGACCCGGCGTGATCGCTTATTGGTCCTGACCCAGCTTGCCGCCCACCATTTACCAGGTCGAAATTACAAAAATGACGCCCCGATAATTATTGCACCAGCCCATGCGATCATCACCCGAACACTACCTCGACGGGATTTTCTTAGATCGATCCGCATCGTTAAGGAAAATCAAGAATATCCTCTGGAAGAGCTCATCGATCAGTTGATCGCACGCGGATATGAAGCGGTCAATACGGTTATCGCAGCGGGTCAATTCGCCCGCAGGGGAGGCATTATCGATCTTTGGCCACCATCCGAATCCGACCCGGTGCGCTTAGATTATTTTGGGGATGTGATCGATAGTTTAAGGAATTATGATCCCTCAACCCAACGCTCTACAAACAAAATTGACCAGCTGCTCTTACCCCCTGCCAGGGAATTTATCCTACCTGAAGGCGCAGAAAGATCTGATCTGGATGAAAATCCTTATTCGGAATTCCACATACCTGTCCTGCACAATGCCGTAGCCAGCTTGCTGGATTATTTGCCCCGCAAAGCATTGATCCTATTGGATAACCATGAGGACATCAAAGATTCAATCAATGCAATCGAGGAACAAGCGGTTGAGATGCGAGCGGACCAAATTGCCGAAAAAACATTAGCTGAAGATTTCCCAATTCCATACCTGACTTTGGGTGAATTTCAAGACTCTCTGTCCTCTCATCACACGATCGAGCTGGGATCCTCAGAAATGGTTGAATCCACCAGCTTTGCACAGCGCTTTACTTCCGGACCTCGCTTTGGAGGCAAATTAAAACCATTACTGGAACATTTATCTCAGCAAACCATCAATGGGGATCGAGTTGTCATTGTCTCCCGCCAGGCTGCACGATTACATGAATTATGGACAGAGATCACAACTCACCACCTGGAAAACAATAAACCGCCAGCATTTATTGAAGGCAGTTTGACGGAAGGTTGGATATTAACTCAGCCCGCATGTCCACCTTTACATTTACTCACTGATGGAGAGATCTTCGGTTGGCGGCGGCCAGAACCTCGCCGCCGTCACCAGGCATTGGCTGAAGCTCCCGAAGCCCCATATACTGATTTACAAGTTGGAAGCTGGGTGGTACATGTTGATCACGGCGTTGGACAGTTCCTGGGATTGGTAAACCGTGCCGTTGAAGGAGTAGATCGGGATTACCTTGCGATCGAATACGCCGAGGGTGATCAGCTCTACGTCCCTGTCCACCAGGCCGATCGTGTTTCGAAGTATGTTGGATCGGACAAACGCACTCCTTCCCCGACCCGTCTCGGCAGCCTTGAGTGGCGCAACGTCAAATCACGTGTAAAAGAGGCTGTCGAAGAAGTAGCCGAAGATCTGCTTGAGCTTTACTCACAAAGACAGATCAGTGTTGGTCATGCCTTCTCTCCGGATACACCCTGGCAAGAGGAGCTGGAAGCCAGCTTTCCATACATTGAAACTGAAGATCAAATCCGGGTGTTATCCGATGTCAAGCAAGACATGGAAGGCCAGCAACCGATGGACAGGTTGGTCTGCGGGGATGTCGGCTATGGGAAGACAGAGGTAGCCTTGAGAGCGGCCTTCAAAGCAGTCATGGGTGGGAAGCAAGTCGCCATGTTGGTACCGACCACGGTTCTGGCCCAACAGCATTACAACACCTTTAGAGAACGCCTGACGGCTTTTCCAGTTGAAGTGGATATGCTCTCACGTTTTCGTTCTGTCCGGCAGCAGCGCGAGATTCTATTTCGATTGGGCATCGGCAGTCTGGATATCGTTATCGGAACGCATCGGTTGCTGCAAAGTGACATCGAATTCAACGACCTGGGTTTAATCATCATCGACGAAGAACAGCGATTTGGTGTCACCCATAAAGAATACCTCAAGCAGCTGCGAACCGAGGTGGACGTGCTGACGATGACTGCAACGCCAATTCCCCGCACTTTATATATGGCCTTGACTGGTGTGCGCGATATATCAACCATTAATACACCACCAGAAGAACGCTTGCCGATCATCACTCATGTGGGCACCTACTCGAAACGCCTGGTTCGTAAAGCGATCCTGCGAGAATTGGATAGAGGCGGACAGGTCTTTTTTGTCCATAACCGCGTCCAGACCATCTCTGGTATGCGCAGCCATCTGGACCGGTTGGTGCCTGAGGCGCGCATCGCCATCGCCCACGGACAAATGGATGAGAATGATCTTTCCCAGCGGATGGAACAGTTCACCAACGGGGAAATTGATGTATTGTTGAGCACCTCGATTATTGAATCCGGGCTTGATATCCCCAATGCAAACACTTTAATTGTCGATCGCGCCGATACATTCGGACTGTCACAGCTCTACCAGCTCCGCGGCCGGGTTGGACGTGGTGCCCAGCGGGCCTATGCCTACTTCTTCAAACATCGCCGCAAAAATCCAACCCCGGAGGGACGCCAACGCCTGGAAACCATTGCTGAGAATATCCAGCTCGGGGCTGGGTTTTCTATCGCCATGCGTGATTTAGAGCTTCGCGGCGCGGGGGATATCCTCGGCACTCGCCAGCATGGACATATCGCCGCGATTGGCTTCCACCTATATACCCGTTTACTCACCGAATCGGTTTCGCGGTTAAGAAAGCAACAGGGGCTGCCGCCCGATCCAACTATTGCCTCGCTGGATTCTCTACGGCCAATGGTCAGCGTAGACCTGCCCGTCAATGCCCATATCCCATCAAATTATATTCCTGACAAGAATATGCGCCTGCGCCTGTATCGGCGAATTGCAGATTTAAGATCATTGGCAGAGATTGACGCCATTTTTGAGGAATTTAATGACCGCTTTGGCATTCCTCCAAAACCAGTGCGCAACTTGCTTTTCCAATTGAAGATTAAGATCTTGGCAGAGCTGACCAATATTGCCAGCGTTAATGTTGAAAGCAACCAGATCGTCCTGCGTTTTCGAGGTGATCAGCTGCCTTCAGATTTACCCGTCCTGAAACCCGAGGTCAGGATCGGAAAAACTGCCCTGTGGATACCTTATAAAACCGTTCCTAATTGGTCTGAGAATTTAATGGAAGTATTTAACGACCTTCTTCAAGATGTGGTTCTGGAAACTTCCAATTTAATTGAACTCTAACTTACTTTGTTTTGACTTTTATCCCATCGCCAAGTATAATAATCAATCGCGGATGTTGGACCCCACAGCATCCCCAAATTCCATTCTAGCGATATTATCGCCGCCTAAGCGGTGAGTGTGTTAGAAAATTTATTACTTGGAGTGTGCGCTATGGAAGAGAATAATGTAGCGACCCCTGAAAACGCGGAGATTACCGAGCTTGCAGATGTAAAACGTAAAATGCAGTTCACAGGTACCGTTGTCAAAACCACCCTGGCTGGTGCAGTAATCGACATCGGAGTCGAAATTCCCGGCGTTGTTCATATTTCTCAACTGCAAAAAGAACCCGTAAACAGGGTTGAAGATGTCGTCCAGGTCGGCCAGCAGGTGACTGTATGGGTCCGGCGGGTTGAACCTAAAAGGGAACGCCTCGAATTAACCAGGATCGAACCGCTGCCTTTGGAGTGGCGGGAGATTGAAAAAGGCATGCTAGTTAAGGGTAAGGTTACTCGCATCGAAAAATTTGGTGTTTTTGTTGAGGTCGGTGCCGAACGCCCTGGATTAGTACACATCAGTGAGATCACTCACGAATATATCAAGGACCCCCAGCAAGAAGTGAAGGTTGGAGATGAGGTTGAAGCCAAGGTCCTGGACGTAAATCGCCGCAAAAAGCAGATCAAACTGAGCATGAAAGCACTTGAAGATAAACCTGTGATCGAGCAGAAACCAGTTTCCAAGAAGAAGACAAAATCTGCCCGTCCCGTTGAAACTGAAGAACCAGAAGAAGCCATCCCCACTGCTATGGAAATGGCTCTGCGGGAGGCGATGGAGAAATCAACTCCCGATGCAGCGGAAGAAAGCACAGAAACGAAGGTCAAAGAAGAAGTATCAGACCCCGAACTCGATCAAATCCTTGCCCGCACTCTCGAACATAAAGTAAAGACCGCCTCCTGATATCGCAAGTTTCATTAAATAATAAAGGGACTGTCGCTTGATGTGACAGTCCCTATTTTGTGCCAGGATTAGCCCCCTGAACCTTAAACCAATTCTAGTGTGAACTCCATTATTTCCACATTAAAACCATCCTAAACTCTATGTGTAAAAAACCAATATCAGATGGTTGCAATTTCACTACTTTCGATAATCTCTAATCGCGCCAGCCGTATCCTTCGCCCTCGCTTTCAACAATGTCGACCTCATCAAACACGCGTTGGCTGTTTGTTTTTGATTTTGAACTTGACCTCACATTGAAAGGCCAAAAATTGAATAACGGCCTCCTTTCTTGCCGGCCAGTGCTGCCCAACGCATCATATTCATTTGTATAATATGCTGAATAGTAAGGATTACCTGTATAGTAACCAATACTCCTGCCCGGGATGCGGTTCAAAGCAACTCCAATTACATTAGCTCTTGAACGGCTGATTTGTTCCATTAATGCATTTATGGCTGGTTTACGTGTGTGTCCCAGGCGGACGACCAGAAGGACCCCGTCAACTTTAGAGGCCAGCACAGGTGCATCTGCGACGACAAAGGGAGGTCCATCGATGATCACGATATCCGCTTTGGATCCCAGGGCTTCCATAATTTCGCTCATTCTCTTCGACCCCAGCAGTTCGGAAGGGTTGGGGGGCAAATCTCCAGCCGTGATCACAGAAACATCTCCACCGGGCCATTGCTTGGATACCCCATCCAGGTCTAACTCTCCCCGGAATACATCACTAAGACCGATTTTATTTTGAAAGCCATAAAAATTGTATACGTTTGGTCTGCGTAAATCAGCATCTACAAGGATTACGTCTTTCTCTGCCTGGCTCATCACGATCGCTAAATTTGCAGCAACGGAAGTCTTGCCTACCTCCATTTCAGTGCTGGTGACCAACAATGTCTTCAAGGGCTGGTCGACTCCTGCGAAATCCAGGTTGGTGCGCAATGTACGCATCTCTTCTACGCTGGGATGCCGGGGATTGTCCGCGGCATACAATGCACCCAAATCCTTGATATCCAATTCGGACAAATAACCAATCACGGGTACATTGGTCAATTTTTCTACCTCTTCGGGACTCTTCACCGTATCATCCATATACTCGAGCACATAAGCGGCCACCACAGCCAGTGACAAGCCGACAGCAGAAGAGAGCAGGATGATCAGCATTTTATTCGGGCCAATCGGAACGACCGGTTTATAAGCTTCTTCGATAATACTGATCGTATTGATCGCACCGCCCTGCGTGTTTGCCAATAAGTCGGAGTAAATACCCTGCAGGTCGGCCAGTTTCGCTTCCAGGGCAGTGATTTGCACCTGGGTATCTGCGATCTGGCGCGCCGAATCCATGCCTCCAAGAGCCTCGCGCAGAGTCTGGATTTCGGTCTCGGTGCCTGTGATCTGCAGCTGCAGGTTGTCCAATTGCGTCTGGACAAATGCCTGGCGGTCCTGCTCATCGGATTGGCTGCCAGTTGGACTGCGTAAGATCAGCTGCCGTGCAAGTTCATTCGCTACTGCTTGTGCTCTTTCAGGAAGAATATCCGTAACCACAATCTCAATAAATTGGCCGTTAGGCAGCGCAGTTGCCCGGTAATCTGGCAGCCATGAAAGACCGAGGGCTTCCCTCGTAGAAATTTTGACCGGTTCCCGGTTGGCGATCTCGGCATAATTCTCAGCTAGCTGCCTGCTCAGGGTGAACTCAGCTCCTGTGGGATTTGGATCCGTGATCACCTGACCGATCATCAAGGTAGACAAAGTTTGATAAATCGGTGGTTGTCTCAAGGTAGCCAGGTAGCTTGATACGGCTGCGATCATAGTTGCCGCCACCAGCAGCCACCACCAGCGTTTCAAAGGTAGGATGTACTGTTTGAATTCCATAAAGCACCAATCCTTGCTAACTCTTTTTAATATACCACCAGCGATCCCAGAGCCAGCTCACATTTGAGTGAGGGTTTGCTCATAAACATCAGCCAGCTTTTTGGTGACCATCGACCAATCGTGATTTCGTTCGACATAACTGCGACCTGCCATCCCAACTTCAACTCTCTTTTCAGGCGCATCCAGAAGTGCAAGCATTTTTTCTGCAAATTCTGCTGGATTATTCCCAACCATTACTTCCACGTCTGCTTGAATATCAAGTGCGGAAACCGCCTGGTGGGATGCCACTACCGGTGTTCCACAGGCCATGGCCTCCAGTACTTTATTCTGGATGCCAGCCCCATAAGGTATTGGCGATGCAGATAAGGTTGCTTTCCTCAGGTATGGACGGATATCATCCACAGTTCCTGTAACGTATACATTCGGGTCCTCAGCGAAGGCCTGCAGGTTGGAGGGTGGATCCTTGCCAACGATCCAGACTTTCACCCCGGGCTGCTTGCTCCAAACCTGCGGCATGATCTTCTCGATAAAATCCACCACCATGGTGACATTGGCATGATAGCTCATTTTCCCGCTCAGCACCACCATCTTCTCCTGCCGTTCACCCGCCAGATCAGGGCTGAAATATTCCAGGTCAACCCCGTTCGGGATCACATTGATTTGCTCTTCAGATCCGTTTCCATTGGCCAATTCAAGCAGCGCTTGTTTATCATGTTTTGATGTCACCAGCACGCTGTCAAACTGGTCGACCAGCCAGCCCTCGTAAGCTTCCGTGCGCCCGAGTTCAAAGCGGGTCACCCCCCTGCTGAATATGCTTTTACTCTGCACCATGGCCTGGCGGAACAGCAAGCTGATCGAATCCACGCTGTCCCAGACGACCGGCAGTCGAGATTTCCGCTCGCCCGACCTGGCCATAAAGTCAAGTCCGTAACGTGCACCCCTTAAATGCTCAACATGCACGATATCAAATGCGTCACCGCCGTTATTTTGTCTGGCAGATGACAGCAGCTTGTCAGCCAGGGAACCATCCCATGAATACACTGCCTGCAGCGGCTGCCTGGTGGGCAGTGCCAGGGTGCAGTTCACCAGCGAACGCCAGCTGGGCAGATCCACTTGATGGATCTGCTCACAGTATTCTTGAAGCTCCTGTAAGGCCGCGTGCTCATCCTTATTCGTGCATACCGTGAACAAAGTGATGCGGTGTCCCAGCTTTG
>PVMK01115470.1_pt1 | contig 49486 bp, 47 predicted proteins | sample 1853481 | NCBI WGS metagenome assembly PVMK01 (sample SAMN08533507, study PRJNA380276) | Marine sediment metagenome, whole genome shotgun sequencing project.
TCGAACCTACGACCATCGGATTAAAAGTCCGGTGCTCTACCAACTGAGCTAACGGCCCTCATAGAGTAACGCGAGGAGCGCGGCATTTTATTTGATAACGCCGCTGTACTCAAGAGAAAACGCGAAAATCAGGCAGATTTATAACGGGTTGGATCGCCAACACCCGCAGCTTCGAATCCGGCGGTGCGTATCCGGCAGGAGTCACAAACTCCACATGCCCTGCCCTCCTCGTCTGCCTGGTAGCAGGAAACTGTCAAACCATAGTCTACACCCAGTTCGCTGCCTTGTCGGATGATATCTGCTTTGCTCAAATCGATTAGCGGGGTGTGGATAATCAGCCTGTGACCCTGCACGCCAGCCTTGGTGGCGAGGTTGGCCATCTCTTCATAAGCGTTGACAAATTCCGGCCGGCAATCCGGATAGCCTGAGTAATCCACGGCGTTGACACCGATGAAGATATCACCGGCCCCGAGTACTTCAGCCCAGGCCAGCGCCAGCGATAACATGATGGTGTTACGGGCCGGCACATAGGTAACGGGTATACCATCACTCTCTTCTTCGGGTACATCGATATCATCGGTTAACGCAGAGCCACCTATAGCACGTAAATCGAGATTGATGACTTTCAGCTCTGCCCCCATGGACCGAGCCACATTTTCAGCTGCGATCAATTCTGAGCGATGTCTTTGCCCGTAATCAAGGGACAGGGCATGGCAACGAAAACCCTGACCTGATGCGATAGCCAGACAGGTGGCAGAATCCAGTCCACCGGAGAGTAATATGACAGCGGATTTGTCAGATGATCCGTTCATTTTCCATGCTCCTCATTTTCCCGGCACATCGCCCCACAGTAATTTGTGAAGTTGTAGTTGCACCCTGACATTCAACCGGTCCTTTAATACCCAGCCCGCGAGTTCGGTAGCATCGACCTGTCCCCAGGCTGGCGAAAAGAGAATTTCCAGTTTCGGTTCCAGATGTCTTGAGCGCATCTCGGCAACAGCCCAATCGTAATCTCCACGTGAGCAAATTACGAATTTGATCTGGTCGTGCGGGGTGAGTATATCGAGATTGGACCACAGGTTGCGCTCGACCTCACCTGAATCCGGTGTCTTGATATCGACTACGCGGCTAACCCGTTCATCGACCTGGCTGACATCGATTGCACCGCTGGTTTCCAACGAGACCTGGTAACCGGCCTCACATAATTTGTTCAGTAATTCGTGGCAGCGTTTTTGCGCGAGAGGCTCGCCGCCGGTTACGCAGACATATTTTGTCTGGTAGGCCGCTGTCTTTTCCAAAATCTGGTCGATGTGCATCCATTCGCCGCCGTGAAAAGCGTATTCGCTGTCGCAGTAGACACAGCGTAAGGGGCAACCTGTCAGACGGATGAATACTGTTGGTTTGCCGGCGTCGCGGGCTTCGCCCTGGAGGGAATAGAAGAGCTCGTTTATTTTTAGCATGCCTCCCCTGGACTCGGGGATGCGGGGGTTGATTGTTGGTTGGGTGGAAGACATGGTTGGTTAAGCTGGTGGACCCCGGGTCGAACCCGGGGTGACGTTTATAACGAGTCCGGGGCGACGTATTTTACGTCTAATAGTGGCCTTCGAGCTTCATGCTTCTTAGGCGGCTGCCTGCGAGCCTGGCCAAGGTGGTGTCAGGGTATTGTTCCTGCACCTGGACTAAAGCGGCGCGGGCTTGATCCCATTGTTTTAGCTCGTAGTGGGTGTAGCCGATTTTTAGCAGGCCATCTGCAATTTTGGGGCTGTCTGGATAGTCGCTGAGCAGACCCTGGAATGCTTCCAATGCGATATCGTAGTTACGGGTTACGTAGTAGGACTCACCTAACCAGTATTGGGCGTTATCCGCGTATTCGCTGTTGGGGTATTGGCCGACAAAATTCAGGAACTGTTCTGCTGCTGCAGCATATTTCAGATCTTTCAGTGACTGAAAAGCCTGGTCATAAGCGGCTTTCTCACCTTCCGGCGATGCTGCAACTTCGCGTGCCTGGGTATCTGGTGTTGCAATACCGGTCACCGAAGATGACGTATCCAGGGCAGGTCGAACTTCAGGCACATCTTCCCGCACAACCGGCGATGCTTGTCTGGAAGCGCTATATGTTCCACCGGTGGTTACAGCCCCGGTCGTAGTTGCCGAACCAGCTACTATCGGACCGGTTGACGAACCACGCAAGTCGGTAATCCGCTGATCAAGATCCAGGTACTGGTCTCTTTGCCGCTTACCCAGGTTTTCCAGATCCATGGTCTGGTCTTCCAGCATGCCTCTGAGCATACGGACCTCATCCTGCAACTGCTGAACCTGTATAACCAGGTCCATCATGGCCTGTCTGTTGTCCATTTGCGCAGCGGCAGGGACTGAAACGAAGATGGCCAGCACAAGGCTGGCCATCAAACCAAACATTGGTCGTTTTATCTGCATCATCATCTCGCGGTGTAAACGATCTCCACACGACGATTCTGCCACCAGCAGTCTTCATCACTGACCCGGCATACGGGACGTTCTTCACCGTAGCTGACGGTATCCAGCTGGCTGCCCATGACGCCGGCTGCGGATAACAGACCTGAAATTGCATTACCGCGGCGTTCACCCAAACCGAGGTTGTATTCACGTGTACCACGCTCGTCTGCATGGCCTTCAAGTGTCACGCGGGCACTGCCGTGGGCAGATACATAAGAAGCGTGAGCAGCAACAATGGCACGGTATTCTGATTTGACATCAGACTTGTCAAAATCAAAATAAATAACACGTTTTGACAACAGGCTTTCGCTGTTATCAAAGTTCCGTGCATCGGTAAAATCGCGCGGATCAGGTGCGGCAATGGTGGTAACTTCTTCTACTACAGGCACTGTTTCAGGCTCGGTAACAGGTTCAGCTTCGGGTTCAGTTGTTTTACAGGCCGAGATCGCTACGGCAAAAACAAGGGCAAGCAAGAGACGCAACGCTGTATTCATTATTTTTCTCCAGGAATTATTTCAAAAAATTGCAAAACGGATTCAGTTCCAAGTTTACCTGATAACGGGAGACCACGCCGGTTCTCTTACGTCACCTTCAGTCAATATCAACCGTTGACGAACATTGCCATCAACAGAAACCGCGGAAAGCACTCCCCTCATGCCTTCGCGGGTAGCATAAAGAATCATGCTCCCGTTCGGTGCGAAACTGGGTGACTCATCAAGCACCCCCGGAGTCAGTATGCGCATGCGCCCAGTTTCCGTATCCAGAACAGCTATACGATACTCGTTTCCCCGCCCATGCGCTACAGCAATTCTCTTTCCATCGGGAGAAATACTTGCGCGAGCATTGTAAGTGCCTTCGCGGGTGATGCGGCTTGGCTTTCCGCCGGCCGCAGCCACCTTATAAATCTGCGGTCTACCACCCCGATCAGAGGTGAAATAAACCCATTTGCTGTCGGGTGACCAGACCGGTTCGGTGTCAATGGCCCAGTGCTGGGTTAACTGGCGTTTTTGGCCGGTGGCCAGGTCTCGTATGTAAATTTCCGGGTTGCCGGTATAGGACAAAGTCATGGCCAGCGAACGTCCGTCCGGAGAAAATGCCGGTGCGCCGTTAATACCTTTGCCGGAAGACACCAGGTCGCGCTGGCCGGTGGCAACATTCTGTACGTAAATCGCCGAATTGCCCTTTTCAAAAGATACATAGGCCAGGCGCTGCCCATCGGGCGACCAGTTGGGCGACAACAACGGTTCCGGTGAACCCACAACGGCTTGCGGGTTGAACCCATCCGCATCCGCCACGAACAACTGGTAATTCTGCTTAATGCCTTCGCCGGTTGCAGATATATAAGCAATACGGGTTGAGAATGCACCGGGCACACCGGTCAGTTTTTCATAAATTGCGTCCGCTACCCGGTGCGAACCAAAACGCAGATCGCCAAAACCCACCGTGGTGATCTGGGACAGCAATCTTTCCTGCGTGTGCACATCAAATAACTGGTAAACGATGTCATAACCGTTGCCACCCGGGGCGTCGTTGACATGGCCAATGACCACGTAATCAACTTTCAACAATCGCCAGGTTCCAAAACGTATGGATTCGGCATCGACAGGGCGGTCAACCATGTCCTGCTCTTCGAGTGGATCAAACAGGCCGGAGCGGTGTAAATCTGAGGATACGACCTCTGCCACACCGGTCTCGGGCCGGGGGTCCGATGCGCGCCATTGCATCGGGATGACTGCAATCGGCAACGCGGCGGCATTGCCCTGGATGATCTCAATTTCGAGCTTGGCATGAGCTAGCTGCGAAACCAGCAGAAACAACAGTGTATAAATTATTTTTTGCATCATATTAATTTTCGTCATAGGTGAATATAAAATCAATCTCACGTTCAAATACTTCTTCGAAACCACGGTAAGGCAAGGAACCGGTGCGCTCTACGGCGGCCTCCAGGGAACGGCGTGTAGCTTCATCGGCATTACATTTACCAGCAATAGCCGCCGAAATCACCTCGCCGCCTGGTATCTGCACAATTTTCAACCTGCATCTCAAACCCGAGCGTGCTGTGGGCGGTCGCAACCAGTTATTGGTCACCTGCGACTGGATCGCCACATAGTACTCACCCCGTTTGGTTGCAATCTGTCCTGCCTTGAATTCGGTGGCCATTTGCCGTTGCAAATCAGCCTCAGCGTGTAACTGGCGCTGGGCCTCTGCATCAGCCTGTCTGCGCGCATCCAGTTGTTTAAGCCTTTCTTCATCAATCCTGGACTGGCGGGCCGCTTCCTCCCGTTGCTTACGAAGCTGGTCCAACTCGTTCTGTTGTTTCTTCAAACGATCCTTGCGGTCCTGTTCCTGTTTCTTGCGCATCTTTTGAAGCCGCAGATCTTCTTCCCGTTTTTTCGTTGCCAGGTTTTTCTGGCGTTTTTTCTCGGCCGCATCTGCTTCACGCTTTTCCTGTTCCAGACGTTCCTTACGGGCCTTGAGTTCTTTTTCCCTGCGCTCCGTCTCCGCTTTGCGTGCGACCGCTTTTTCCGCTTCCTGTCTTGCCAGCTCCCGACGCTTCTTGATAGCACCGGTATCCACCATCACGGCTTCGATGGTCATACCGGTCAGTGTCGGCGGCTTAAATGGCTTCCAGGTCATCGTACCCAGCACCACCATCGCCGCCATCAAAACATGAACGGCTAAAGCTAAGCCTAAAGCTTTGGTTTGTGCCCAAAGTTCGTGCATGCTGTGATCAGCCTCAGTCCTGACCCTCGATGGAGTCAAGCGGGTCACTCATCAAACCCACCTTTGTCACACCGGCTTTTTGCAATAACACCATGGCGTTATAAACATGTCCGTAACCCACTACCTCATCACCACCCACCAGAACCTGGATTTCCGGGTTGCGACGTACGATGGCTGCAACCGTCGTGACCAATGATTCCGGATCTATCAAACCACTGTTAATGCCATCAACTTCACCACCGGCATTCAGATAAAGATCACCGTTTTTCAGAACAGTCACCACCATTGGCTCTTCATTTTGCTGGCTGTCCATGGGCGCGGCATCGGCATTTGGCAGGTCAACCTCGACACCCAGGTTCAACAGGGGGGTAGTGATCATAAAGATGACAAGCAATACCAGCATGACGTCGATATATGGAACCACGTTAATCTCGGCCATTGGCTTGCGTTTATTACGCTTGTTCTGCATTCGATCGTAAGCCCTTAATTATTAACCAGCGCGTGAGCCTGGCGCTGTAATATGCTGGTGAATTCCTCGGTGAAATTGTCATAACGTGTTTCGAGCCGTTCAACCTGGTTGGAGAAACGGTTGTAGGCGATCACAGCCGGTATAGCAGCAAACAAACCCATTGCTGTCGCAATCAACGCTTCCGAAATACCCGGAGCCACCATCGCGATGGTTGCCTGGTTGACATTGGCCAGCTGGTGGAATGAGGTCATGATGCCCCAAACGGTTCCAAACAGACCGATATACGGGCTGGTAGATCCAACGGTTGCCAGGTAGCTGAGATGGTGCTCCAGTCGGTCTGTTTCCCTCACCAGGGCGATGCGCATACCGCGCTGGGCAGCTTCGACCAGTACACCCGGCGTCATCCGTCCCTGTTCGCGCATGCGTGAAAACTCTTTGAATCCGGACTCGAAAATCTGCTCCAGGCCGTCACCGGAGTTGTTACGGCTAACAGATTCGTATAAATGGGTCAGATCCGTCCCCGACCAGAAGCGTTCTTCAAAAGCATTGGCACCTTTCTCTGCTGTGGCCAGTGCCTGGCGTTTACGAAAAATTATCATCCAGGATGAGACTGATGCAGCCAACAGAATCAGCATCACCATTTTCACCATCCAGCTCGCTTCAAGTATCAGCTGCCAGACCTGTAAGTCATTTTGCATTGTTTATCTCCGCCCAGATCCATTTGGGCATACGGGTTGGTTTGAAGCTGTCTGCTTTCAGACACACAGCGGTTACATCAGCAGACGCTACTAATTGCTGGTCTGAACAGCAGACTATGTCCTGTTTGAACACCATCCTTGCACCGGGAGTCGTTACCGAATGCACGCTGGTGTCCAGTTCATCATCGAGGCGAGCAGCCCTGGCAAACACAATATTCATGTTACGTATTACAAAAATGGTGTTGTCCTCGTCTGCCATTTTTGCCTGGTGGACACCCAGGTTGCGCAACCATTCTGTGCGCGCACGTTCGAAAAAATTCAGGTACCGGGAGTGGTAAACCACCCCGCCGGCATCGGTATCTTCCCAGTAAACTCTTACTTTCCAGACAAAAGGATTCATATTTGGTTCTTTAAAACGTTACATAATTCAAAAAGGGTTTATTTGCCTGAAAATAAATCACTATTACCATTATTTTTATCGCTGCCGGGTTGCTCCAGCCCGAAATGCCGGTAGGCCTTGGCTGTTACCATTCGTCCTCTTGAGGTGCGGGTGATATAACCCTGCTGAATCAGGAATGGCTCAAGCACGTCTTCCACTGTGCCGCGTTCTTCGGACAATGCCGCCGCTATACTCTCGATACCGACGGGGCCGCCTTCAAAATTATCAATAATCAATCTCAGCAGACGCCGGTCCATGGTATCGAAGCCGCTGGCATCCACTTTCAACATTTCCATCGCACCCAAAGCAATCTCCGCATTGATCAGGCCATCACCTTTAACCTCGGCAAAATCACGTACCCGCCGTAACAGCCGGTTTGCAATGCGCGGCGTACCGCGTGCACGGCTGGCGATGCTCATGGAGCCCTCTTCATCGCAGGGGATATTTAAAATACCGGATGAGCGTGTCACGATTTGCTTCAATTCCTGAGGGCTATAGAACTCAAGACGCTCAACGATGCCAAAACGGTCGCGCAGCGGTGAAGTTAATAATCCGGCACGGGTTGTGGCACCCACCAACGTAAAGTGTGGCAGGTCGATCTTGATAGAACGTGCTGCCGGTCCCTCACCGATCATGATATCGAGCTGGAAATCTTCCAAAGCGGGATACAGCACTTCCTCGACCACCGGTGACAGGCGGTGGATCTCATCCACAAATAAAACATCACCGGGTTGTAAATTGGTTAGCAGTGCGGCCAGGTCGCCGGCACGTTCCAGAACAGGCCCGGAGGTCTGACGCAGATTGGCCCCCATCTCATTGGCAATCACGTGGGCCAGTGTGGTCTTACCCAGTCCCGGCGGGCCGAAAATCAGGACGTGATCCAGTGCTTCCTGGCGTCGGCGGGCGGCTTCGAGAAAAATACTCAATTTTTCACGCATTGCCTGCTGGCCAATGTATTCATCCATCGTCTTGGGCCGCAGGCTGATATCCATGGCCTTGTCAGAAGGCGTGTCCTTGGGTGTCACTAAACGGTCAATTGAATCATTCATGCGGCTTTACCCGGGTCCCCAGCGCTTTTCGGATAATTTCCTCGGCACCCATACCCGCTTCGGCTACGGCACTGATCATGCGGCTTACTTCGGCAGGTTTGTAACCCAGCGAAGCCAGCGCATGGCTGGCCTCGGTGGCCGGATCCGTGCTGATAGGCGAACCGCCTGCGACCGAAACACCGCCAGCCGCGATGTTGATACCTTCCAACTTGTCGCGCAACTCCATGATAATGCGTTCTGCGGTTTTCTTGCCTATGCCAGGCATACGTACCAGGGCAGCCACATCGGCGGTTGAAACATAACGAGCCAGTTCTTCACCGCTGGCACCGGATAATATAGTCAGTGCCATTTTTGCCCCGATTCCGCTGATCTTGAGTAGCTTGCGAAACAAATCACGTTCGCCCAGCGTTGAGAACCCGTACAGGGTCTGGCTATCCTGGGAAAAATGGTGATGGATCAGGATTGCCACCTGCTTGCCATTTTCCGGTAAATCAGAAAACACGCCCAGGGGTGCTTCGACCTCGTAACCAACACCATTAACATCGATAACGAGATAAGGCGGGGTCTTGTCCAGCAAGGTGCCTGATAAACGTGCGATCATTGGGGAACCTGCATCATTGCCATACGGGCCTGTGTTTGCGATGTGTGCTGGTGACACAGAGCTATGGCCAGTGCATCGGCCGCGTCGTTCTGAATTGGCTCTTTAATACCCAGCAACAGACCCACCATGTGCTGCACCTGTGTTTTATCCGCTCCACCCCGGCCTACGATGGCCTGCTTAACCGAACGGGGACTGTAATCCGATACCGGAACATTACAGGAAATCGCTGCACAGACGGCAGCGCCACGGGCCTGGCCCAGCTTGATAGCCGAGGCCGCATTGTGGGCCACAAATACAGATTCAATAGCGGCCTGGTCTGGTTGGTATTCTTTGATCAACTGCTGCAAGCCGGAGAATATGATACCCAGGCGCTCGGTAAACTCACCGTTACCCGCCTTGATAGCACCATAATAGACCGGTGTAACACGGTCACCGTTAACTTCGATGATACCCACACCGGTCATCCGTGAACCGGGATCAACGCCGAGTATGCGTAAGTTTTTCAGTTGTATGCCTCTTCGGGAATATCTGCATTGGAGTACACATCCTGCGTGTCATCCAGGGCTTCGAGTGCGTCCAGGAAACGCAGGACTTTCTCACCGGTTTCGACATCCAGCTCAACTTCGAGGCTGGCGCGCATGGTGATTTCCGAGTTCTCAGGGGCCAGGCCTGCTGCTTTCATGGCCTCCACCACATCATTGTATGCTTCGGGAGTGGTGATCACTTCAACAGAGCCATCTTCCTCGGCGACGATATCATCAGCACCGGCATCCAGCGCCACTTCCATGACGTCATCCTCGGACGTACCGGGGGCAAAATTCATTACACCGATCTTTGAAAAGAGGTAAGCCACCGAACCATCGGTCCCCAGGTTACCGCCATACTTGGAGAAGGCATGGCGCACCTCAGCCACTGTCCGGTTACGGTTATCGGTCAGACATTCCACCATCACTGCAACGCCACCCGGTGCATAACCTTCATACTTGAGTTCTTCGTAAGTAACGCCGTCAAGGTCGCCGGTGGCCTTTTTAATCGCCCGCTCGATATTGTCCTTGGGCATATTGGCCGCATTGGCCTTTTCAATTGCCAGGCGCAAAGCTGGGTTGGTATCAGGATCACCGCCGCCCTCACGAGCCGCTACAGATAGTACCCGGTTGATCTGGGTGAATATCTTGCCACGCTTGGCATCAACCGCTTTTTTGCGGTGCTGGATGTTCGCCCACTTGGAATGACCTGCCATATAAGTTGTACCTTGATAATCAGAAATAACAATTCAGAAACCGAATTGAAGAATTTTATCACGAAAACCTGCCAATCCGGAGGCAAAAAAAGGTAATTAAGTGCCCTTTTTAAACTCGCCGTGTAACAGAAATTGCTCGACCTGTTCTACGACATCGGCTGAAACCAGCATTTCTGAATGTGCCACCTCTAACTCAACGCTGTCCTTCAGTCCATCGAGCTCTGTTTCGCTGACGGTAATGCTGCCATCATTGGGCTCATTACGTCTGCCGGCAATTCGACCAAGACCGAGTGCGCGTGTGCCACGGATCATTCCCGTTTCACGCTCTAACAGTGTGTGTTGGAACCCCTGCAACAGGTTGTCCCTGGCCTTTCCAAATATGAATTTCTGACCCGGCAGTTTCTCCAGTCGCTTGACGATACTGGCACCCTTGACCGGTGTTCCCATCAGAACAACCCTTCCTGATGGCAGATCCTTAAAGCGGTTTAACAGATTCAAAATCACCAAACCACCCATGCTGTGGCCAACGAGGTGTAGTTTTTCAGACTTGTTCTCACTGAGGAACGCATACAATGCGTCCGCATGTCCATCCAGACAATCACTGCGTGTGGAATAACTGAAAACCAGCACATTGTGGCCGCGCGCCCTGAGGCGCTTTGCCATGGCCGTCATCGACCAGCCACGGTTCCACAAGCCGTGTACCAGCACAATACTGGTCTGTGCAGTTTGTGTTTTACGCACGTGATCGTCTTCTTGCACGGCGGAACGGTTCAATTGAGACTATCGCCAATGCCAGCCAGATACAGGCAAAAGCCACAATATGTCCAGCAGAAAATTGTTCGCCAAACAGGAAAACCGCCAGCAGGAAGTGCATGCTTGGCGCTATGTACTGGAAAAAACCCACGATGCTCAAGGGCAGCTTCTTGGCCGCCATATTGAACCAGATCAGGGGTAAAATAGTTGCGAGCCCGGATCCCACCAATAACAGATCAATACCTGTGGAGAGTTGCAGGAACTGTTGGCTCGAATGCGTTGACAACCATATCAAGTATCCAAGGGCCGGCAGGAACATTAACGAAGTTTCCCACAGTAAACCCAACATCGGCCCCACATCCAGACGTTTTCTCAACAGGCCATAAAAACCAAAGGATACCGCCACGGTTATAGCGATCCAGGGCGGTCTGCCCAGGTACCAGCCGAGGTAAATAGTGCCCGCAGCAGCCATAATAACCGCGAAAACCTGAAGTACCGGCAGACGTTCTTTCAGAAACAGATAGCCGAGCAACACGTTCACAAGCGGTGTTCCAAAATAACCCAGGCTGGTATCCAGGACATGGTCATTCGCGACCGCCCACACAAAAACCAACCAATTAATGGAGATTGTCAGACCTGACAAGACCAGCCAGGCAATGCTGGTCAGCGGTAAACGCAGTTTGTTCCAAAACTCTCTGCGGTCACGGACGGCAAGGAAAAGTACCAGTATGGGAACCGACCAGATCACCCTGTGCGCTAATACTTCCCAGGCACCAACATCCTGTAAGCCTTTGTAGTATATGGGTACAAAACCCCAGAACCCAAAAGCAGCCAGAGCGGCGATAACACCGCCGCGATCCAGCTTTTGTTCTGTTCTACCCGGCATTCAGGCCATCAATCACTATTGGTTTTTACACCAATATGCAATTCATCCAGTTGGCTTTGTGCAATCGGTGACGGTGCATCGGTCAATGGACACTGAGCGGTCGTGGTTTTCGGGAAAGCGATCACATCACGGATAGATGCTTCCCCTGCCATCAATGCTGCAACCCTATCCAGCCCGAATGCTATACCACCGTGCGGCGGACAGCCGTACTTGAGTGCCTCGAGCAGGAAACCGAACTTGGCCTGTGCTTCTTCCTCGCCGATACCAAGCAACCTGAATACTTCCTGCTGCATTTCGGGCTTGTGAATACGAATTGAACCACCCCCAATTTCTGCTCCATTGAGCACAATGTCATAACCCTTCGACAAGGCATGAGAGGCCTTGGCTTGCAGTTCATCCGGGGAGTCGGCCTGCGGGGCTGTAAACGGGTGATGCATGGCCGTATGGCGACCGCTTTCCTCGTCCCACTCGAACATCGGGAAGTCGGTCACCCATAATGGCGCCCAGCCCTCTTTCGCCAATTCCAGATCCTCACCACAACGAACCAACAAGTGGCCCATAAAGGTGCTGATTGTCAGCCAGTCACCGGCACCGAAGAACAGCAGGTCACCGCTTTGTACACCGGTCTGCTCTGCAATACCGTTCCATGCTTTGTCGTCAAGGAACTTGGCAATCGGTGATTGCAGGCCTTCGAGGCCGGCGTCTGCGTCATTAACCTTGATCCATGCCAGGCCTTTGGCACCATAACGCGCCACAAAAGCCGTGTATTCATCAATCTGCTTGCGTGAAAATTTCGCGCCGCCCAGGCACCCTCAGTGCGGCAACACGTTGTTCATCATTATTGGCCGGCCCGGAAAACACACGGAAATCAATATGGCTGACCTGTTCGTCAACGCTGTGCAAACGCATCGGGTAACGCAGATCCGGCTTGTCTGAACCAAATTCATCCAGCGCCTCATGCCAGGTCATACGCGGGAAAGGCGTGGGCAACTCAACATCCAGGACATCTTTGAAAACCGCATGAACCAAACCTTCGGCTGCGGCCTGTACGTCGGCTTCTTCCACAAAGGACATTTCCATATCCAGCTGGGTAAATTCAGGCTGACGATCGGCGCGCAGGTCTTCATCACGGAAGCAGCGTGCAATCTGATAATACCGGTCCATACCCGCCATCATCAGCAATTGCTTGAACAACTGCGGTGATTGTGGAAGGGCAAAAAACTGCCCCGCATGAACCCGGCTGGGGACCAGGTAGTCACGGGCCCCTTCCGCGTTGCCTTGGTCAGGATGGGTGTTTCAAATTCGTAAAAGCCGTTTCCGTCCAGGTGATTGTGGATGGCCCGGTTAAGTTTTGCCCGGATACGCATATTGCGTTGCATACGAGGCCTGCGCAGATCCAGGTACCGGTAACGTAAGCGAACTTCCTCACCGTCTTCATCGGTCATCAATAATGGAATGGGGGCCGAGGCATTTAGCAATTCAATTTCATCCGCGACCAATTCGATTTTGCCGGTGGCCATTGTTTCATTCCACTGGCTTTCGGGCCGCATACGCACCGTGCCTTTAATGCGTACGCAATATTCATTACGCAGACGCTCGGCGCCGGCAAAAGCCGCACTATCGGGATCGACTACGACCTGGACAATGCCAGCGTTATCCCTCAGACCGATAAAAATCAACCCGCCGAGATCCCGCCTGCGGTCCACCCAACCACATAGCGTGACGGACTGCCCATCCAGTGTTTCATTGATCTCACCGCATAAATGAGTACGCATGTTATGTTTCCTTGGCGGCTGATTTTGCCGCAGGTTTTGCATCTGGCTTGCTGGTGCTACTTGCGGAAGACGATTTACCGTTCGCCTTCCCTGCACTGTCAGATGATTTTTTGTTTGAAGTGTCCTGGCTGGGAAGAGTCCGCCAGGTTACGCTTGTTGTCCTTTTTAAAATCGGTCTCATACCAGCCACTGCCCTTGAGGCGGAAAGCAGACGCAGACACCAGGCGTTTCAGTGCCGGTTGCTTACATTCCGGGCAATCAAGCAGATCGCCCTCACTCATTCTTTGCAGTTTTTCCAACTTATGCGAACATGATTCGCAACGATATTCATAAATCGGCACTGGTAAATCTCCTATCCTCAATAAACCCCGGACAACCTCGGGGCGGCAATTATAAACGCTCAAGTAGCGTCCAGCTATTGCTGACCACGTAATAAGTTGGGTTTCTGTGCTGCAAGGTCAATGGTTTGACTCATATTCAGATTTTATCTGCAGATTTTACTGGTAGAAGAGCGAGGTTATCCGCAGATTACGCAGATTACGCAGATTTCAAGAGCAAGAGCATTGAAGGTTTAGAGCTGAGGGAATAGAAAATAATTTACATGAGTGAATGGCACTAACCACACAGGCAGCCCCTCCATTTACGCTCTTAATAATCTGCGTAATCTGCGTAATCTGCGGACAATTTCATTCAGCATTAAATTGCCCCCCATACACACAAAACATCACCACTGTTTGGTATAGTGGCTACCCAATTTCAATACAGAAAGAAGCATCCATGAAAACCAAGTTATTTGTTTCTGCCATCCTGCTCGCAGGCCTGCTTTCAGCATGTGAAAAAGACCAGCCGGTTACTACGGTTGAAGCCACCGAGGAAGCTCCTGTTGTTTCTGCCCCGGTTGAAGCTGAAAAGCCATCCCGTTTTGATATCTATACCGAAGTTGGCCTGACCACTGATCTCAGTCACCTGAGCGATAATCAAAGACAAATGATCGGCCTGCTAATTGATGCGGCCAAAATTACCGATAATATTTTCTGGCAACAGGTCTGGGGTGATAAGGACGAATTACTCGATAGTATTGATGACCCCAAAATGAAGCGTTTTGCTCTTTATAACTATGGCCCCTGGGATCGCCTGGCGGCCGACCAGTCTTTCATTGAAAGTTATGGCCCGCGTCCGAAGGGCGCGCGTTTTTACCCGGAGGACATGAGCAAGACTGAATTCGAAGCCTGGCAGCAGGAAGGCAAGGACGAGCAGTACTCGATCGTGCAGCGGGATGCCGATGGTGGACTGATATTGGTGCCTTACAGCAAAGCATTCGAGTTGCAGATCAGTGAAATTGCCGATTTACTGGTACAGGCATCAGCACTGGCAGACGATCAGGAATTTGCCGTTTACCTGAAGATGCGCGCCACGGCCTTGAAAACCGACGATTACCAGGTCTCGGATATGGCCTGGATGGATATGAAAAACAATCCCATCGAACTGGTCATCGGCCCGATCGAAACCTACCAGGACGCGCTTTACGGCTACCGCGCCTCATTTGAAACATTCGTGCTGATCAAGGACCAGGCCTGGAGTGAGCGCCTGGCACGTTTTGCCAAATATATGCCGGAACTGCAGCGCGAACTGCCGGTGGACGAGGCCTACAAGGCAGAAGTACCCGGTTCAGATGCGGATTTGAATGCCTATGATCTTGCGTATTGTGCAGGCGACTGTAATTCCGGCTCAAAGACCATTGCCATCAACCTGCCCAATGATGAAGAAGTACAACTGGCCAAGGGTACACGACGGTTGCAGATCAAGAACTCCATGCTGGCCAAATTCAACCAGATCCTGATGCCGATATCCGGCGAACTGATTGCTGAAGACCAACGCCAGCACATCACCTTTGACGCCTTTTTTGGTAATACCATGTTTCACGAGGTCGCCCATGGCCTGGGCATAAAAAACACTTTGGATGGAACCAATACCGTGCGCCAGGCTTTGAAAGAACACTCTTCGGCTCTTGAAGAAGGCAAGGCAGACATCCTCGGTTTGTACATGGTGCAGAAACTGCGGGAAATGGGCGAAATTACCGAAGGTGAATTGATGGATAACTACGTCACTTTCCTCGCCGGTATTTTCCGCTCGGTTCGTTTTGGCGCCAGTAGCGCTCATGGCCGCGCCAACATGATCCGTTTTAACTACTTCAGCGATGCGGGCGCATTCTCACGTGATCAGGAGACTGGCACTTACCGTGTCGAGGTGGTGGAATTTGAGCAGGCTGTTAAAAACCTGGGCAACGATATCCTGGTTTTGCAGGGTAATGGTGATTACGAGGCAGTCGCTGCATTCGTTGCCAAAATGGGCAACGTAAGCACACAACTGCAAGCTGACCTTAACCGCCTGGATGCCATTAGCATTCCGGTTGATATCGTATACCAGCAAGGTAAGGAAGTGCTTGATCTGTAATCAGATCGCACAATAAGCCCCATGGGTAAGCGAATCGTTGTAAAAATCGGCAGCCAGGTCCTTTGCGATCCGGATGGCGCACTGAACCGGGATGTACTCTCAAACCTGGTCAGGCAACTCGGTGCCCTGCATGCCGATGGCTGGCAGGTACTACTGGTTTCATCCGGCGCGGTCGCCGCTGGAACCGGCCTGGCAGGTGAGCAGTTACAACGAATTTCCGACCCTGTCGCCCGTAAACAGGTGTTGGCAGCAACCGGTCAGGTCCGCTTGATGGAAACCTACCGTGAACTGTTTGAGTTACAGGGTTTGACCATCGCACAGGTATTGGCCACCAAGAGCGATTTCCAGACGCGCCGTCACTATCTGAACATGCGCGGTTGCATCGAAGCACTGTTGACCGTAGGCATCATACCCATCGTGAATGAAAATGATGTGGTTGCAGTCACCGAATTGATGTTCACTGATAATGACGAGCTTGCGGGCTTGATGGCGGGTATGGTCAATGCTGAACTCTTATGCCTGTTGAGCACGGTACCGGGCGTCTATGACGGTGACCCGGATGATGCCCAAACGCAGTGCATAGAACGCTGGGATGACGAGCACCACCAAATTGAAGACATTGTATTACGCGGAACTTCTGCATTGGGGCGTGGTGGCATGCACAACAAACTGGCCATTGCGCGAAAAGTTGCAAAGCTCGGCACCCAGGTGGTCATTGCAGACGGAACCGATGCACAGATCATGAGTAAACTTCTCACCGATCACAAAGTCGGCACACGTTTCCCGGCGATTGGTGATGCTTCTTCAGCCAAACGATGGCTGGCAAGCGCGGATGACCATGCTACAGGTTCGGTCACGGTCAACAAGGGTGCAGAAGACGCCCTGCTGGACAGTAACCACCTGGCCAGCTTGCTACCCGTCGGAATCGAAGCAGTCGATGGTGATTTCAAACGCGGTGATGTCATCCAGATACTCAATTCATCCGGCGAAGTTCTGGGCTGTGGCCAGGCACGGTATGATTGCGCGGAAGCCGCCAGCCTGATCGGGCAACGCGGCCAGAAACCACTGATTCACTATGACTATCTTTATGTGGGCGATTAACAATGGGTAACCAGCAGCAGTACCTGGAACAGGGCTTAATCAGGGTGCGTGAAGCATCACGTGAACTGGCACATTGCGATGATACAAATATCCGGGCCGTTCTCGAATCGCTGGCCGACCGCACTATTGCGAATGAAAAAGAGATTTTGCTGGCAAACTCAAATGACCTTTCACGGATGCCCGAATCAGACCCGAAATACGATCGTCTGCTGCTTAATTCAGAACGCCTTGCAGACATTGCTCACGACCTGCGCTGTGTCGCCGCCCTGCCATCGCCGGTTGGTGAAATTCTTGAACAAAGAACACTGGACAATGGCCTTGAACTGAGCAAAGTCCGCGTACCGATGGGCGTTATCGCTGTTATTTTCGAGTCCCGGCCGAATGTTACTTTTGATGTATTTGCACTGTGCCTGAAAACCCTGAATGCCTGCGTACTCAAGGGTAGCAGCGATGCCCATGATACCAACCAGGTGGTGGTCAACATGATGCACGAAATATTGCTTGAGCACGGTATCGATCCCGCTGTCGTATTCCTTGCCCCACCGCAGCGTGAATACCTGCCTCAAATCCTGCAAGCTACCGATAGCATAGACCTTGCCATCCCACGCGGGTCGAAAGGCCTGATTGATTTTGTGCGTGACAATGCACGGGTACCGGTAATCGAAACCGGCGCCGGTATCGTCCACACCTATATTGATGCCAGTGCAGACCTTGCAAAGGCAAAGGCAATCATCACCAATGCCAAGGTCCGTCGCCCCGCTGTATGCAACACTCTGGACACGCTGATATTGCACCGTAACCTTTTGCCAGCGCTACCTTCGATGATGAAGTCCTTAGGTGAAGATTATGCAGTTGAGGTGTTCGCGGATAATGATGCTTACACTGCACTGGACGGACACTACGCTGCCAGTCTCCACCATGCTACCAATGATCATTTCGGAACGGAATTCCTGTCGCTGAAAATGTCAATCAGAACAGTTTTCGATCTTGCCGAGGCCCTCGAACACATCCATATCTACGGTTCAAAACACTCCGAAGCAATCGTCGCCGAGGACCAGCAGACCATCGAACAATTTCTCAACAGCGTCGACGCCGCTGCAGTCTATGCCAATACCTCCACAGCTTTCACCGACGGTGGCCAATTCGGCATGGGAGCAGAAATAGGTATCAGCACCCAAAAACTCCATGCGCGAGGCCCCATGGCTCTGCCAGAACTAACCAGCTACAAATGGATAGTCAAAGGCTCAGGTCAAATTCGCACATGAAGAAACGATGAGTATTTGGATAGAAAGGCGAATTTGTCCGCAGATTACGCAGATTAAAAAGCAAGAGCATTTTGGGTCTGGAGATTGTTGGCTTATTTAGTGTTACCAACAATGCTTCATCGTGGAACCATTTCTTGAGCGCATCTAAAAATCTGCGTAATCTGCGTAATCTGCGTAATCTGCGGATAACAAGCTCTACCCCAAATACCGTCACCCCGGACTCGATCCGGGGCCCATTTCTTATCCTTCAGATGTAGCTGGAAACCTACTACCACTCTGGAATAAAAAAATGGATTCCGGCTTTCGCCGGAATGACGGTACTTTTGTATTGCTTGTCACCTATTTGAACTTAAACTCTCCGTTCTCCACGTCAATGTTCACTGTCTCACCGGATGAGAAATCGCCTGACAAAATTTTCTGTGCAAGCGGGTTCTCGATTTGATGCTGGATCGCACGTTTCAGCGGTCTTGCACCATAAACCGGGTCGAAACCGGCTGTGGCCAGCAAATCCAGAGCTTCGTCGGTAATCTCCATCCCCAGCCCGGTATTTTCGAGACGCTTTCTCAACATTCCCAACTGGATACCGGCGATCAGGCGAATCTGTGCCTGGTCAAGCGGATGGAATACAACTAAATCATCCACGCGGTTGATGAATTCCGGCCGGAAGTGATGACCGACAACCTCCATTACGGCTGACTTCATGACTTCATAACCTTCGCCTGCCAAATCCTGAATACGACTTGAGCCAAGGTTTGAGGTCATCACGATAACGGTGTTCCGGAAGTCTACCGTGCGGCCGTGGCCGTCGGTTAAACGGCCATCATCAAGCACCTGCAAGAGGATGTTGAATACATCCGAATGGGCCTTTTCCACCTCATCCAACAGGATGACGGAGTATGGCCTGCGGCGAATCGCCTCGGTTAAGTAACCGCCTTCTTCGTATCCAACATAACCCGGAGGTGCGCCGATCAGGCGGGCCACCGAATGTTTTTCCATGAACTCCGACATGTCGATACGCACCATGGCTTCATCGGTATCAAACATGAACTCTGCTAACGATTTGCACAACTCGGTTTTACCGACGCCTGTGGGGCCAAGGAACAGGAATGAACCAATCGGGCGGTTGGCATCCGACAGTCCTGCGCGCGAGCGGCGGATGGCGTTGGATACCGAGACAACGGCTTCATCCTGACCAATGACACGTTTGTGCAAGGCGGATTCCATCCGCAGTAGTTTGTCGCGTTCGCCTTCGAGCATGCGGGATACCGGGATACCGGTCCAGCGTGAAACCACTTCTGCAATTTCATCTTCGGTAACGCTGGTACGCAGCAAGGTAAAATCTGCCTGCTCACCTATCTCGGCCTGTTTCAGTGCTGCTTCCAGTTCAGGAATGCGTCCGTATTGCAATTCGGACATACGCGCCAGGTCGCTGGCGCGGTGAGCGGTTTCCAGTTCTGCGCGGGTGCGTTCCAACTCTTCCTTGATGTGTGTCGTGCCCTGCACGGCTGCTTTTTCTGATTTCCAGATTTCATCGAGATCGGAAAACTCACGTTCAAGTACTTCGATTTGCTCTTCCAGTTCAGCCAGGCGCTGAATGGATGCATCATCCTTTTCTTTTTTCAGGGCTTCACGCTGGATTTTTTGCTGGATCAATTTCCGTTCCAGTCGATCCAGTTTTTCCGGCTTGGAATCAATTTCCATGCGAATGCGCGAAGCTGCTTCATCCATCAGGTCGATGGCTTTATCCGGCAATTGCCGGTCGGCGATATAACGGTGTGAAAGGGTTGCCGCTGCTACCAAAGCAGGATCGGTGATTTCAACACCGTGGTGTACTTCATAGCGTTCCTGCAATCCACGCAGAATAGCGATGGTATCTTCCACCGACGGCTCACCAACAAAGACTTTCTGAAAACGACGCTCCAGTGCGGCATCTTTTTCCATGTACTGACGATATTCGTCCAGCGTGGTGGCGCCAATGCAATGCAGTTCGCCACGGGCCAGTGCAGGTTTGAGCATATTGCCGGCATCCATTGAGCCCTCGGCTTTACCCGCGCCGACTATCATGTGTATTTCATCGATAAACAGGATGACATTGCCTTCCTGTTTGGCAAGGTCATTCAGCAGGGCTTTTAAACGCTCCTCAAACTCGCCGCGAAATTTTGCGCCGGCGATCAAAGCACCCATATCCAGTGACAATACGCGCTTGTTTTTGATGCCTTCTGGCACTTCACCATTAACAATACGCTGTGCCAGGCCTTCAACAATGGCGGTTTTACCGACACCGGGCTCACCCATCAGAACAGGGTTGTTCTTGGTTCTGCGCTGCAAAACCTGTATGCATCGGCGGATCTCTTCGTCGCGACCGATGACCGGGTCCAGCTTGGATTGCTCTGCTCTTTCGGTAAGATCAATGGTGTATTTCTCCAGCGCCTCACGTGATTCCTCGGCATTGGGATCGTTGACCTGCTCGCCACCGCGCATTTCATCGATGGCTTTTTCAATCGCATCCCGGTTGGCTCCGGTCTGTTTCAATATGTCGGCAACGGGGCCTTTAACATCCATTGCCGCCAGTACGAATAACTCGCTGGCGATATACTGGTCATCACGCTTTTGCGCCAGCTTGTCGGTCACCGTCAGCATCTTGACGGTGTCGTTGGAAAGATTTACTTCGCCGGGTGCACCCGAAACCCTCGGCAGGCTATCCAGCCGTTCGCCAAGTTGTGAGCGCAGTGCATTCACCTTGACACCGGCCTTGGTCAGAAGGTGACGGATGGAACCGCCTTCCTGATCCAGCAACGCGACCATGACATGGTCTGGCTCGATTAATTGATGGTCCAGCCCGACGGCTACACTCTGTGCATCCGCCAGTGCCAGTTGGAACTTACTGGTTAGTTTGTCCATTCGCATTGTTGATTCCTCTGAATATAATAAGGCCGCTCAAAGAGCGTCTCTGATGAGGGATATTTGCGGTCAGGAGCTTGATAAATCAAGGGATTGGAATTACAGTCATTTGACCCAATGTAAATAATTCCTTTTTAATATCAGCCTATTAAAAGCACTCTTTAATAACCCTGACCAATAGAGTAAATCATCATCATGAGTAAATTGTTCACCCTTGTATTAATCGTCAGTATTACCATGCTGAGTGCTTGCGTTTACCATACGACGGCACCGGGCACCTATACCACCAGCACCTCATCGGTGAGTAAATTTGACCGCTCATGGTCAGCGGCAAAGGGGGCATTTTCCGATCAGGGTGTTCGGCTTAGCAGTGAGAACCGCAGCACGGGAGTTATACAGGGCACACTCAATGGTATTAATGTCACCGGCAATATCCGCCAACAGGCAGATGGAAGTGTGCGGGTGCAGTTCGATACCTCGGGTGCCACTTCACAGGATCCAGGGCTGATCGAGCGCATTACCCAGTCCTATAACAGGCGGATGGGACGTTAGGGCGACTTGATAGCCTTTTCGATGTGATAACCGCGCTTACTGCGCGGCATCAAGCTTCGGTCCACTTACCTCTTTGGATGGCAGCCAACCCTCATCTGGATTGTAGGACGGCATTTCTTTTGCGATTTGAGCACTGTCCGGCCCCAGGTTCTGTTCATAAACTATGCCTGCGTGGCTGACCATAAAGCTCATCACGCCGCTTTCGCCATATTCTTCCGGCCAGGCAATCAAGGCAAACCCGGCCCGCATCTTATCGCCCAACAAATAACTGTAGGCACCATCCCTGGCAGACTCACCCTGGGCATGCAGTATCCGGTAAAAATAACCGAAGTAACCGCCACCGGAAGTGTCATCAGCAATCATTGGTCCGAGTGGGCTAAGCTTTCCACCGTCCTCGTCTTCCCAAACCAGGCCATCATGTGTGCCAGGGGTGCTAATGAAGTGCTTTGCATACTCCAACATACCGTTGCCATCACGATCCTGCCGGGCATATTCCATCTGTGCGTCATAGTAGCCCAGCACAGCTTGCATGGCGGAAAGTTCATTTCTGCCAATGCGCCGGATGCCTATGCGCTCACGGCCCTCGTCAATATCAAAATACCAACCGGATGCACCTTCAACCACTGGGATGGGGAGTGTCCAATCACCTTTCCCAATGGCAATGAGCACCTTGTGCTCACCTTGAGGTAGCAGCGTATTAGACTCTTCCCAGGCGTTAATATAATTTTCAACATCCTCACCATCGACATTTTCCAGGGACAAAACACTGGCGTAGTCGGCACCCAGCAACTTCCTGAGCTCTTCCCCATCGGCATCCTGGAGGGCTACTACGAAAGCATTCGCGGCATCCTCTGGAGCGGCAAACACGGCCTGACCAAGGGCAGGACCGACATTCAATTCCGTGGTTGCTTGATCGGTATCGGAACACGATACAGTGCTCAGAATTGCAACCATAGCCAGCAATCCAACCAGCTTTCTGGTGGTTATATGCAACTGGCTGATAACAGTTAATCGAGCATTCTCAAATAGTCTATTCATTTCTCTCTCCTGTTATCAACGACGACGACTGCCGCTTCTGCCACCACCCATGGAACGATTACTGGATTGGCCACGACTGATATTCTGACGCGATCTGTTTGCGTTACCTGAATTCGTCAGCGCACTGCCCTGTGAACGCGATCTGTTGCTGGAATAATCACGCGAACCACCAGTATTTCTTGAACTGGAAAGATCCCGTGACTTGGCTGCATTACGATTATTGCTGATATCACGGTTACCTTGTTTAGCTTGAGAAAGGTCCCGGTTAGATTTACTTACCGAATCCCTTGCCCTGTCACCACCGGTACCCTGCAAATCCCTACGGCCTTCAGCAGGCGTGACCGCACGCTTGTCCAGTGTTTGACGAGCCGCATCACGCTGGGCATCACGACCCCGGTAATTCTCACGCTGGTTAGCCCCGCCCCGCTTGTTGTCAAACTGATCCCGGGTTTTTTGATCCTTGTAAGGTACGCCGCGACGATTGTTTGAATTGTGGTTCCAACTGGAATTCCTGTTATTGGAGTTGATCTTGTTGTTATTGATATTGATATTGTTATACCGGTTTACATTAATGTTGACACTCCCGCGGCCGCGGCCCCAGTGACAACCACCCCAAAGCGCATGGGTAACGCCGATACCGATGCCAAAACCAATGCCACGCATCACGGGGTAGCCATAGGGACGGTAATACCACGGGGTGTAATGTGGCCACCACCAGACCCCATACACAATAGTGGGGTTATAGGTTGGTACATAAACGATCTGGGGATCAGCCGGTTCAATAATGATGACTGTCTCGGTGGAAGACGGCTCTTCCACGATCACCTTTTGTTGTTCAGTTGTTTCCAGATTGCCTTCATCTTTTGCTTTTGTACGCAATTTCTGGACCGTGTCCATGACAGTTTCTGAATCTGCCAAGAAAGCATCACCCGTACTTTGCACCCAATCCGGCTGTTCACCCATCATGGTCAATACCTGTGGAAAGGCCACCAGCGACATGACACTGGGGTCCCAGGACTTGTCCTGCACGGCATCCACCGCGGCATCACCTTCCTGTTTGGGGTTGTCCTTTGACCATTTGACAGCCTCGGCCACATCGGCCGGATAGGTAGTGGCCATCAGAATTTGTGCCAGTAGTGCGTCCGGGTACAGTGCAATCGGCGCCATCATCTGGTCGAGTTCGGCCTCGCTAAAGGTTGTATCATCGGCTTGAGCTGTCCCCAGCGACAGGCACAACATGACAACGAACAACAATTTGCCAGAAATTGCCAGAAATTTTCTCATGGGTGGTTCCTCTTGTTTCTCTACTGACTGACGATGGTCATATTGATTCACGTCAGAATCATTATATCAAAACTCCTGCCACTGTCTTTCCAATAATATTTCCTGGTTATTTAACCATCTTTGCCCAGCAGTTGGGTCATTACCCGGCTATAGACCCGGGATAAGGCCTCAAGGTCATCTGTTGATGTGTTTTCATTAACCTTGTGAATACTTTCATTTAGCAAGCCGAACTCAAGTACTTCTGTGCCTAGCGGTGCGATGAAACGACCATCAGAAGTGCCGCCACCGGTATTTAATTCGGGCTGGACATCCAACTCATGTTGAATGGCTTCGATTACAGCGGTACGCAAACCACCCGCCTCAGAGCGGAAGGGATCACCGGAAACCCGCCAATCCAGCTCATATTGTGATATACCACTCTGCTTCAGCAAGGCTTCGAACTTTGATTTAATCAAACCGGAAGTTGATGCTGGCGAATTGCGGAAATTAATCCAGGCTTCAGCCTGACCGGGCGTTACGTTTGCAGCGCCGGTGCCGGCATGGATATTGGTCACCTGGCAATGAGTTGGCGGAAAATTCTCATCGCCCTGATCCCAATGCACCGAGGTCAAAGCTTCAAGAAAGGTCGTAATACTATGGATCGGGTTGTCCAGCGTGTCCGGAAACGCGCTGTGGCCCTGAATGCCAAAAACCTGCAAACGGGCGTGGATCGAACCACGCCGGCCAATCCGCACGGTATCGCCCAATTGTTCATGACAGCTGGGCTCACCCACCAGGCAATATTGCGGTGCGCCGTCTCTTTGTTTGAGAATTTCAGCAACCCGCACTACACCATCAACGGCGTCACCTTCCTCATCGCTGGTCAGCAGGATGCCTATTTGTCCGGCATGGTCGGGAAATTCAGACACAAAGGCTTCGGCCGCCGTGACCATGGCGGCAACACCACCTTTCATATCGGCAGCGCCACGGCCATATAAAATATTGTTCCTGACTTCGGCTTTGAATGGCGGCGAGGCCCAGTTTTCCAGCGGCCCCGGTGGAACCACATCGGTATGGCCCAGGAACCACAGCGATGGCTCAGCCTGGCCATGGGTAAAAATCACGTTAGTGACATCACCAAACTGAAACCATTCAGCATTAAAACCAAGGGGCTCCAGACGATCCGCCAGTAATCGCTGGCAACCGGCATCATTTGGCGTCACCGAGGCGTGTTCTATCAATGCACAGGTCAATTCCAGCGCAGGGTGTATTTCAGGCTTCAATGCTCGCCCTCAGCAACTCATTAACGCTGGTTTTCGAACGTGTTTGCTCATCCACGCGTTTGACGATGATCGCAGCATACAGGGCGTAACTACCATCTTTGGCCGGCAGGCTGCCGGGCACTACAACTGACCCCGGGGGAACCCAACCGTAGGTGATTTCACCACTTTCGCGGTCATAAATCCGGGTGCTCTTGCCAATATAAACACCCATGGACAGTACACTGCCTTTGCCGATGATCACACCTTCGACCACCTCTGAACGTGCACCGATAAAACAGTCATCTTCGATAATGGTGGGTGTTGCCTGCAAGGGTTCAAGCACACCGCCGATACCGACGCCACCCGAAAGATGTACATGGCTGCCGATTTGCGCACAGGAACCCACTGTTGCCCAGGTATCAACCATGGTGCGTTCCCCCACGTGCGCACCGATATTGACATAAGAAGGCATCAGTACCGCATCATGCCCGATAAAGGCGCCACGCCTGACAGTGGCCGGCGGAACAATGCGGGCACCACAACTACTGATATTATCGTCGGAATCCTGTGCCCAGCGCAGTGGCACCTTGTCATAATATCGGGAGGCTGAGCCATCAATCACTTCATTGTGGCGGATGCGAAAATACAGCAACACCGCTTTTTTCAGCCATTCATTGACCTGCCACCCATTGTTGCCAGGTTCGGCAACACGCAAAACACCCTGTTCCAGTCCGGAAATGGATGCTTCGATAGCTGCAACGAGATCTGCATCGGCAGATTCCGGGGTAATGGCATTGCGTTCTTCAAACGCCGCCTCGATGAGTTTGCGGTGGTCCTGCATGTTATATGCTTGCTTCATTGCTCGCCCAGTCCTGACCCAGTGTCTCTTTTAAAGTGGTTAATAATTCTGTTCGTATCTTACGGCTCAGTGGAGCATTGTGTTTGTCGCTGATGATAAAAGCATCCTCTACACGATCGCCGAGCGTTGCAATTCTTGCATCATGAATACGGATGCCGCAAGCCACCATCACCGCGGAAATGTTTGATAACAACCCCGGTCGGTCAGAGCACGCCAGGTCCATCAAGGTTTTTTCACCGCCGTGTGCAGCCGAGAATCGAATCCGTGCAGTGCTCATGAATGGTCGTAGTCGCCGCGGCAATCTGCGAACCACCGGTTCGGGTACCCTTGTATCTGCCAGCACCTCACACAAGCGTTGTTTCAGGCGTTCACTATCGATGTGATTCAGTGCCTGTGCATGCCGATCCATCAATTGGAACAAGTCAAAACTCTTTCCAGAGGTGGTGGTCCCGACACGGGCCGACAATACATCGAGGCCGATTTCATCGATAACCGTCGTCACTGCAGAAAACAAGCCGAGATAATCCGGTGCATGAACCAGCAATTCACTGACACCCTGCTCTTCGACCTCGCGTATGGCCACCAACACGGAGCTGTCCGGGTCTACCTTGAGTACCGTTGAGGCCGTCCATTCCAGTTGCGATCTGGAGAAGCTCAAAAATACGTTTTGCGGCAGACTGTCCCACAAGGCATCGATGGCTCCACGGCCCAAACCGTCCTGAAGCAATATGTCACGCACATCCGCCCTGGACTCTTCGATACGGTGATTGCGGTCAAATATGTTCGAACTACCTTCCGCCAATGCCATCGATGTCACCGAGTACAACTCCCACAACAGGCTGTCTTTCCAGTTATTCCACAACTTGGAACTGGTGGCGGCAATATCTGCAATCGTGACCAGGTAAAGGTAATCCAGCCGGGTCTGGTCACCGACAACCTCACTAAAAGCCTTTATTGTTTCAGGGTCAGTAATATCCCGCCGCTGCGCAGTCTGTGACATCACCAGGTGTTGCTCCACCAGCCATGCCACACGTTTGCAGTGCTCATCGCTCATTGGCAATTGCCGGCAAAAGGCCAGGGCATCCTCGGCACCCAGCGTTGAATGATCACCCTGCCGCCCCTTGGCTATGTCGTGAAACAGAGCTGCCAGGTACAAAATTTCCGGATGATCGATCTGTTTGAAAATATCTTCGGCATGTACGAATTCGGAACTGTATTTCCCATAAGCAAATCTACGCAGGTTTTTGACCACAAATAGAATATGCTGATCCACGGTGTAAACATGGAACAGGTCAAACTGCATGCGGCCAACGATGTTGGCGAATACCGGGATAAAAGCTGCCAGGATTCCGTAACGGTTCATACGCTGCAACTGCGTGTAAACACCGCTGGACTGGCAAAATAATTCGTGAAAATACTGCCTGGCCTGCTCATCGGCACGGAATGTTTCATCTACGCGGTGCAGGTTGTCGCGGATCAGGCGAATGGTGGATGCCCGCACTCCCAGTATGTGTTCATGCTTTGCCAGCAGAACAAACAACTCCATCATTGCTACCGGCCGGCGCTCGAACAGACCATCATCGGAGACCTCAAGAAAGCCATGGGTAACACGAAAATCCTTGCCCAGATCTTCTGAGGGTACTGTCTCGTGCGGCAGCAACTCTTCACTGAATAACTGCAGTAACATTTCATTGAGACGTTCAATTTGCATGACCGTGCGGTAGTAGCGCTGCATAAACTGCTCAACACCCGCATTGGAATGCTGCGTATCCTTAAACCCTAAAAAGTGTTCGGCAATCTGGCGCTGAAATTCGAATAACAGACGGTCTTCCCCGCGCCCGGCCAGCAAGTGCAGGGCAAAGCGTATTTCCCAAAGGAATGTCCTGCCATCTTTTAAATCCTGAAGCTCGGACTCCGTCAAAAAACCGCGTTCCACGAGCGTATGCAGGGATTGCGTATTAAAGTGCCTTTTCGCGACCCAGCCGATCATCTGGATATCACGTAAGCCACCAGGGCCTTCCTTGATATTGGGCTCCAGGTTATAAGCAGTACCATGATACTGATCGTGACGCTTGATCTGTTCTTCAAACTTGGCATCAAAAAATTCTGCCGCTGACCAGACCTGGTCGGCAGCTGTTGCCACCAGCATTTCTTCCTGCATCCTGGTATCGCCGCTGAGCAGACGACTTTCCATAAGGCTGGTGGCGGTAGCGATATCCTTTTTTGCTTCCGAAACGCAGGCTTCAACAGTCCGCACACTGTGACCCAGATAAAAACCTGCATCCCACAACAATGTAACAAAGGCCTCAATAGCGGTGCGTTGCGCCTCACCGGGTGACGAATTTGCCAGCAGGATCAGCAGGTCCACATCGGAATGTGGGTGGAGTTCACCACGACCAAAACCACCCACAGCAACCAGCGAAATGTTTTCCTCAGCCGGGATCAGCCTGGTCCAGGCATGGATGATCAACTGGTCGACCACCCAGGCACGGGCTTTGACCAGCTGGTTTACATCTTCGTTATTATGGAATTTCTGTGTCAGCGACGCGTCCGCATCGGCCTTAGCGCTTCTGAGTGACTGGATGAGTTGTTTGTTGTTTTGTTCACCGGCGTACTTAAGTGCATCCGGATCCAGGCAACCCTCGGCAGCAGCCGGTTTAGATAAGCGGCCCCTTAACCTTATTTTCATTTGAACCTTATTTTCATTTGAACCTTATTTTCATTTGAACCTGGCTCAGGTATTGCATCAGTATGGCCCAGGCCAGTCTCTCGGCCGGCTCCCGGTGGCCCAGGCCAGTCTCTCGGCCGCTTCCCGGCCTCACCTTCCCTCACCTGCTCTTACTTTCTCCGGGAAACTGGTGCAATATACAGGCTTCTTTTAGAGTTCATCACCCGGCAGTTGCGTTAGTACATCGTAACCGTCTTCGGTGACTGCCAGCGTGTGCTCAAATTGCGCAGAAAGGCTGCGGTCCTTGGTGTGCACGGTCCAACCATCACCGAGCAGACGGGTTTCCATTCTGCCGATATTGATCATCGGTTCAATGGTAAACACCATGCCGGGAACCAGCAGCTCACCCACGCCCGGGCGACCGTAATGCAGCACTTGCGGATCTTCGTGAAAGACCTTGCCAATCCCGTGACCGCAGTAGTCACGTACCACGGAACAGCCTTGACTCTCAGCATAGTGCTGGATGGCATGGCCTACATCACCCAGGCGTAAACCCGGCTTGACCATTTCAATACCCGTGACCATCGCCCGGTGTGCAATCTCGCATAAGCGGCGCGCGCGCGCACTTGGCTCACCGACAAGAAACATCTTGCTGGTATCACCATGCCAGCCATCTTTAATGACGGTGATATCAATATTCAGAATATCGCCATTCTTGAGTTTTTTATCACCTGGAATACCGTGGCACACCACCTGGTTGATGGACGTACATATTGATTTTGGAAAACCCCGGTAATTCAAAGGTGCCGGGATGGCCTGCTGCTCTTCAGTGATATAGGCGTGACAGATATCATCCAGTTCACCGGTGGTCACACCAACACGCACGTGCTCACGGATCATCCTGAGGACCTCGCCTGCCAGATGGCCTGCTACCCGCATGGCCTCGATTTCTTCAGGTGTTTTTAACACTATTCCCATTAAATTATTCCGTGTAGTCGGCAATTGGCCAGATGACTGTTTTAAACTGACGAAGCGCTTCATCGTGATCCCGTGTTTATCTGTCAGTAATTATGACGGATTATTTACGCTGAACCTATTGTAACTTCAATTGATGCAGTGACCGGGAAGCGCTTCTGCCTGTTGTAAAACCAGTTCAATGGCATGGTATGAACAGGCGGCGGGTTAAAACCCCAACTAATACCCCATGACTAATTCATGCCCAGAGAGGATAATCCGCAGTCATTATCTGATAAATTTGCTTATTCATACGGGTCTAACGGAGTTTTAGGGGAATGGGAAAGTTTTTTAAGTTTGTGCTTCCGCTGATTTTGATCGCTTTATCGATCCTGGTAGTCGTTGCGCTGGTCGCTTACAAGAATTCACAACGGGCTGAACGTAAACCGGAAACCGTCAAGGCGATCCTGGTCGATACGATTACTGCGGAAGTCAATTCTCTGAACCTCATAATCAACTCCCAGGGCACGGTCAAACCACGAACAGAAACTGTGCTGGTTGCTGAGGTATCCGGGAAAATTGTCAAAATTTCCGCTGATTTTGTTGCCGGTGGATTCTTCCGCGAAGGTGATGTTTTACTGCAAATTGATCCCAGTGATTACCGTGCCGGATTGAAACGTGCGGAAGCGGCGCTAGCCTCGCGTAAGGCAAAACTGGCCGACGAAACAGCCCGTTCGGAACAGGCACTGAAAGACTGGCGTAATATGGGCAAGCAGGGGCAACCTTCCGACCTTGGTTTGCGTAAACCCCAGATGGCGGACGCGAGAGCCAATGTCAGCGCAGCGGAAGCGGATGTGGAAAAAGCCCGCCGCGATCTTGAGCGCACACAGATTACAGTACCCTACGACGGCCTGGTCAGGCTCAAGGGTGTGGATATCGGCCAGTACGTAACACCCGGCACACGACTGGGTACCACCTTTGCCATTGATACCGCAGAGGTTCGCCTGCCACTGACCAGCACCGATATGAAATACCTGGAACTGCCCACCGGTACAGGAACTGTCAACCGGGATATGTCTTTCACTCCGGTCACTTTGAGCACACAAAGTGCTGGGGTCACCGATCAATGGCAAGCGCAGATCATCCGTACCGAGGGTGTTGTTGATGAAATCAGCCGGGTGGTTTATGCCGTCGCACAGGTCATTGACCCCTATGGCGTGCTGGGCCAAAGCCATCAGAAGGAACTCAAAATCGGCACCTTTGTAAATGCCGCGATCCAGGGACTGCCTGCTGACAACGTCGTGACCTTACCGCGCTATGTTTTGCAGTCCAATAATACGGTCATGATCATCAACGACAACAACGAACTCGAAATTCTGCCGGTAACGGTGCTGCGTGCTGAACCGAAGAAAGTCTATATCAGTAGTGGTATCAAGGCCGGGGCACGGGTGATAACCACCACGCTGGATGCGCCAGTTCCCGGCACCAAACTGACCGCCAGGGGCCACCAGAAAAATGATATATCAACGCCCCCGGATGGTACCGACCCGTGAGCAAGCATCACGGTCCGTACTATGCAACCATTGAATGGTTTGCAAGGAATTCGGTCGCCGCTAACCTGCTGATGATGATCCTTCTTTTGGGGGGGCTTTATTCGGTAGCCACCATCAAGAAAGAGTCCCAACCACCGTTTGATACCAACCTCATCACGGTAACCATGCCGTTTCTTGGTTCCAGTCCGGAAGACGTGGAAGAAGGTATCCTGATTAAAATCGAGGAAGCCATCCAGGATATTGAAGGTATCGAAGAAATAATCTCCACCGGGCGCAGGGGCAGTGGCACCGTGCAGATCGAGGTCAGCAGCGGTTATGACGTACCGGAGGTTATGACTGAAGTCAAAACCCGTATTGATGCCATTTCCACATTTCCGGAAAACACTGAAAATCCGATTGTTTCGCGTAACCGTTTCCAGCAGCAGGTTAACCTGGTGTCCGTGTATGGTGATGTTGACGAACGAACACTGAAGGAATACGCAAAACAGGTCAGAAATGAAATCGTTAGCCTGCCCGGCATCACGCGGGCGGAAATCCTCGGTTCCAGGCCTTATGAAATCAGTATTGAGGTCAGCGAATTTACACTGGAACAATACGGCATGACGCTGGGTGAGGTGGCCTTGGCTATCCGCCGCGGTTCACTGGATTTACCTGCCGGTTCCATCCGCGCTGATTCGGGCGATATTCAGTTGCGCACCAAGGGCCAGGCTTACACGGGGCGGGATTTTGAAGACATCCTGATCCGCACCAACCCGGATGGCTCTCGGTTGCTGCTCAAAGATGTTGCCGATATCAAGGATGAATTTGCAGATACCGGTCGTTTCTCGGAGTTTAACGGTAAACAGGCATTTACCATCCGGGTGTTGTCGGTGGGTGACCAAAGCGAACTGGAAATTTCACAAACCGTACGCGACTACGTTGCGGAAAAGCAGGCTTCCATTCCCTCGGGCGTAAGTTTGTCTGCCTGGGCGGATGTTACCTATTACCTCAAAGGCCGCCTCGACATGATGATCAAGAACCTGGTCATCGGTGCATTGCTGGTGTTCCTGTCACTGGCGTTATTCCTCAGGTTCAAACTGGCATTCTGGGTCATGGTCGGTTTGCCGGTGGCCTTCCTCGGAACTTTTTTTCATGATGCCGGTTTTTGGCATTACCGTTAACCTGATCAGCCTGTTCGGTTTTATCTTGGTACTGGGTATCGTGGTGGATGACGCCATCGTCATCGGCGAAAGTGCCTATACCTCCATGCGCGCCAAGGGCCACTCGGTGGATAACATACTAGAAGGTGTGTTCAAAGTTGCCATGCCTGCCACCTTTGGCGTCCTGACAACCATTGCGGCATTTATCCCGATACTGATGATCTCCGGAATGATGGGTAAATTTTTTGAGTCCATCGGTTGGGTCGTGACACTGTGCCTGGTGTTCTCCATCGTCGAATCCAAGCTGATCCTGCCAGCCCACCTGGCGCATATGAAGGTCAGGCACTACGGTGAAGACACCCACAATTCACTGATACGATTCCAGCGTTTCTTCAGCGAAGGTCTGCACACCTTCGTCGACAATTTCTATTCGCCATTCCTGGCCAAATGCCTGCAACGCCGCTACCTGACATTTTCAGTATTTATCTCAGTACTGATCCTGATCATCGGTCTGTTGGCAGGCGGCGTTTTACGATCGGTATTCTTCCCTGACATCGCGGCCGACTTCGTGCAGGTCGACCTCGTCATGAATGAAGGAACGCCGGCAGTTCGTACCCACGATGCCATACGGCAACTGCAGGACGGTTTGTGGAAACTGGATGCAGAAATCTCCGCTGAACAGGGAATGGAATCAGGGGCACTCGTCTCCAGCGTGCTGTCCTTCGCGCTGGGTGACACGCGTGGCCAGATCATCACTGAACTGGTCAAGGAAGATAAAGCGGTTGTTACCGGACCCGAGGTATTGCGGCGCTGGCGCGAACACGTGGGTGAAATTCCAGGAGCCAAACAAGTAGGATTCTCCGTTGCGCAGGGTCCGGGTGGCAGTGCAGCGATCTCGATTCAGCTGATTGGTGCGAATATTGAGCAAATCGGGCGTGCATCGCAGGAACTGGCACGCAGAATGAACACCTACGAAGGGCTTTATGATATCCGTAACTCCTATGAACGCGGCAGGCCGGAAATCAAGCTGAATGTGAAACCCGAAGCTGAGGCACTGGGCATTACATTGCAGGATCTTGCCAGCCAGGTCAGAGCGGGGTTTTACGGCATCGAAGTACAACGTATCCAGCGAGGCCAGGACGAGGTAAAAGTCATGGTGCGTTTTCCGCGTGACGAACGCGATTCTGTCGGCTACCTGGATAATATGAAAATACGCACACCCAACGGTGGCCGTGTACCTTTCCATGCCGTGGCCGAAGTTGAACTGACCGAGAGCCCGACGTTTATCCGTCGTTTTGACCGGGAGCGGGCCGTGCGCGTATCCGCCGAGGTCGATAAGGAAAAGTACGAGCCCAAAAAAATCCAGGACGACATCATGAACAAGGAATTGCCTGAGGTGCTGGCGCAATTCCCGGGTGTCCGTTACAGGCTTAGCGGTGCCAGCCAGCAACAGGTCGAGATACAAAGTGATTTACTCCGTGGCGGGTTACTGGCCGTATTCCTGATTTACGCGTTGATGGCGATCCCGCTCAAATCCTATGCACAACCCCTGATCATCATGTCGGTGATACCCTTTGGAATCATCGGCGCACTGATAGGCCACCTGATCCTGGATATTCCAGTCAGCATGACGAGTTACTTCGGCATCATTGCACTGTCTGGTGTAGTCGTTAACGACAGCCTGATCCTGGTTGATTTTGTCAACCGGGAACGCAAATCCGGCGCACCGCTCGCCGAGGCTGTGGGACATGCTGCAAAAAGCCGTTTCCGCGCCATATTGCTGACCTCGTTAACGACTTTCCTGGGGCTCGCACCCATCGCCATATTCGAAACCAGTTTGCAGGCAATGATAGTTGTTCCAATGGCGGCTTCACTGGCGTTCGGGATTCTTTTTGCCACCGTTATCACATTGTTCCTTATCCCGGTGCTTTACCTGATCCTGGATGATTTTGGGAACTGGTGGCGTGAGGCATGGTCACACGTTACTCCTCGTCGGTTCAAACAGGATGAGTCGACCGTTGCAGACCCCCGGCCCGTGATTTCACATCGGTCAAAGGACATTTGACAGGATAAAAAACTGGCGCAGAGTATAAAAAATCTGTTGACGATTGCCCATCAGAAGCTGGCTGACAGTCGTTCTGCGCGTTTTGATGCAGAAATCCTGATGGCGCACGTACTTGAATCTACCCGTTCTTTTCTTTATGCCAACCCGGAACTGGAGTTGCCGCGCAAACGCTCCGAGGCTTTCAAGAAACTCGTCAAACAACGTGCGTTGGGACAGCCCGTTGCTTACCTGACCGAATCAAGTGAGTTCTGGTCATTACCACTCAGGGTCAGCCCGGCAGTTCTGATTCCACGACCGGATACGGAATTACTGGTTGAAGCTGCACTCGAGAAAATTCCATCTGAAGCTGACTGGCGTATTGCGGACCTGGGTACAGGTAGCGGTGCCATTGCATTGGCGCTCGCTTCAGAGCGAGAAAAATGTGAAATCCATGCCACTGACATCAGCATGGCTGCCATCCGGGTTGCAAAAGGAAATGCCAGGCAACTGGGCCTCGCTCAAGTCCAGTTCCATCGGGGTTCCTGGAACAAACCGTTACAGGGTAAATTCCACCTGGTGATCAGCAACCCGCCATATATCAACGCCGATGACCCGCACCTGCAACAGGGAGACCTGCGCTTCGAGCCACGCAAAGCGCTCACACCGGGTACCAACGGATTACACGCCATCCAGAAAATTAGCAAACTGGTGTTTCCCATACTGGTCGATGGGGGCTGGTTGATGTTCGAGCATGGCTGGGACCAGGGATCTGCTGCCCGTGAAATATTACAGAATGCCGGCTTTGCTCATGTCAAAACCCTGCAGGACCTGGCAGGCCATGAGCGGGTTACTGTAGGTGAAAAGGCTTAAACCCAAGGAACATCAAGCGTGCCAGAATTCCGGCATTACACAGGGGTGTTTGTTAGTCCTCGTCTTCCCCTTTGACCAGTCTCAGGTGACTGTCATCATCCAGGGTATCGCCAACTGCTTTCTCAACCAACCCCGCTTCCAGTTGCTTGGCGTGACGGGCACCCAGCTTGCTGAGTTTTTCGGTCTGGCCAACCAGGTTACCAGCACCATCGGTGAGCTGGTTGTAGGCATCATCAAAAGATTTTCGAGCCTGGTTCAGGCGCATACCAACGTCTTTCAGGTTCTCGGTGAAACCGACGAATTTGTCATAGAGTAAACCTGCGCGCCGGGCGATATCCTGGGCGTTGGTATTCTGTTTATGTACCCGCCACACTGAGGCAACGGTACGCACCGTAGCAAGGAAATTGGCGGGTGACAACAGGGCCACACGGTGTTTCAAAGCATATTCCGGCAAGGTTGGGTCACTTTGCAGGGCTGCGATCAGGGCGGACTCGATCGGCACAAACATGAGTACGAAATCCAATGCATTAAGCTCTTCTACATCGGGGTAATTCTTCTTGCCCAGACCAGATATATGGGTCTTGATCGAACCCACGTGCTCTGCCAGCAGCGTATCACGTTGCACCTCATCATCTTCCGACTGGTACCGCGTCCAGGCCGTCAATGAAACCTTGGAATCGAGAATAATGCTGCGGTTTTCGGGTAACTTCAGTACAAAATCCGGCTGTAACCGTTCGCCGTCTTTGCCGGTGGTTGAATATTGCGTGTAGTAATGCTCTCCCTTGACCAGCCCTGCCAGTTCCATCAGGCGCTCGAGTTGCTGTTCACCCCAGTTGCCCTGGGCTTTGACATCGTGTGTCAATGCCCTGGTCAGGTTTTGTGCTTCTTTGTGCAGACGTTCGTTTAGTCCCTCCATCTGTTTGAGCTTTTCCTGCAAGGCAGCATGCTGGCGGATATCTTCGCGACTGTTTTTTTCCACCGTTGAACGAAATGTTTCGAGATCTTTCGTCAATGGCTTTAATAATCCGGATAGCTGTTTCTCACTCAGTTCGGTAAAACGCTGCGAACGTTCATCGAATACTTTTCCAGCCAATCTTTCAAATGATTCACTAAGGCGTTTTTCGGCCTCTTCAAGCGAGGCTTTTTCGGTCTGGTGGTGTAATTGCTGTTCTTCAAGACGCGTTTCGGCGACGGCCAGTGCTCGCTGGATTTCGGTCAGTTCTTCTTCACGAGCCTTTAAACCAGCCTCAAGTTCGTCGTTGACGGGTAACAAACGCTCCGTTTCTTCATCGGCACCCTTTCGCCTGGCGGATTTCGCAGCGGCAATAGCTGCTACAAGTCCAATTATCAGCCCCACGAACAGGCCGATAATTACGCTGTTGATATCCAATTGTGCCAACCATTCATTCATGATGTGCCCTGCTCTTTCTGGTCCGCTGTCTTTTTAATTTTTTGCCATAGATCTTCCATGGCATCCAAACCCATATCCTCCAGGCCATCATGACCGCCCACGGCGTCTTCCATTGCACGGAAACGTTGTTCAAATTTGGCATTGCCGCGACGCAGCGCGGTACCGGGATCGATATTCAGCTGACGTGCCAGGTTGGTGGCGACAAACAACAGATCGCCAAGCTCGTCTTCCATCGCATCCCGGTCGCCGGAAGCAATGGCTTCACGCATTTCAACCAGCTCCTCATCAAATTTTTCCAGAACCGGACCGTGTGATGCCCAGTCAAAACCTACTTTGCCGGCCCGTTTCTGTATCTTGACGGAACGTTGTAACTCGGCCATACCGGCCGGGATACCATCCATCAGGCTGTGTTCGCCTTTGTGTTTTCTTTCCTCTGCTTTGTAAACTTCCCAGACCTGTGTCTGATGTGTTGCATCTTTAATCTCAAGGCCGGCAAACACGTGCGGATGACGGCGTAACATTTTATCGCAGACCGCCTGGTGTACGTCGTCAAAATCAAAACTGCCCTGCTCTTTGGCCATCTGTGCATGGAAAACCACCTGGAACAAGAGATCCCCAAGCTCGTCTTTCAGATCGGTCATGTCGCCGCGGGCAATAGCATCGGCAACCTCGTAGGCTTCTTCGATGGTAAACGGGGCAATAGTAGAAAAATCCTGTTCAACATCCCAGGGGCAACCATTTTCCGGGTCCCGTAAACGCTGCATGATTTCCAGCAGTTGTTGCATAAATAATCCTTTCAGCGTGTTTTTAGAGAAATACTGACCAAAGCGCCACCCAGGTCACTCTGTTTGATTGTTATTTCACCATTGTAAGCACTTACAACTTCCAACACGATAGCCAGGCCCAGGCCATGGCCCTCGACACGTTCATCACCACGCACACCACGCTGCAGCAATAGCTCACACGCATCTTCTGCAATACCTGGACCGTTATCTTCCACCAGCAGGCCGATACCGGCTCGGGGATCTGCAGAATCGCTTGCCCAGGCGGATAGACGAACCTGCCCGCCGCCATATTTACAGGCGTTGTCGAGCAGATTACCCGCCACCTCCAGCAAATCCCGTTGCTCGCCATAAAATGCAAGGCCAGGCTCAATCATGACATCAATGTTTATCAATTCCTGAGAATATACCCGTTTCAATGACTGCACCAAACGCTCGACCTGGGTTTTTACATCCACCGCGGTCGCTATTGAGCTGCGTGTGGATGCGGCCGCACGTTGTAAGCGTGTGGCAATCATATGTTGCATATCATCAACCGCATTTTCCATAACAAGTGTTTTTGGAGACGCGTCTGCAGGTAAACTGGATCGAATGACCGAGAGCGGCGTTTTAAGGCTGTGTGCCAGTGAATCAAGCGCATTCCGGTAACGGCTCTGGTTGGCTTTTTCAGTGTCCAGGAGGTGATTGATATTACGTTTGAGTGGTTCCAGTTCTTTTGGAAAATTGCCTTCCAGGCGTTCTAACTTGCCTGATTCAATTCCGGAGATATCCTGTGTAATCCGCCGCAACGGCCGTAAACCAAGTGTCAACAGCACCAACTGCGCCAACACCAGTATGAAACCGGTGGCACCGAGGGAACGCCATAAACCGCTGCGGAAAGCCTGTAACTCTGACTGCAATTCCTGTGAGTCCACAAGGATGCTTACAGTAACTGGCAGCATCCGGCCATCCGCCAGTTCAAAACTGACACCATACCTGTAGGTGTAAAAACCATTTTCTGCTGCCGGTTTCGTAAAACTGCTTTCACCCGCCGGTATCCGTGGCAAATCTGGTAAACCAAGTGCAATGGACGAGGGTGAACCCCACTCGTTCAAATCGCCGTACACATGGGCATAGATACCAGAGCCGGGCCGCCCGAGACGCGGGTCACCCGGATCATCTTCCACGGTCAATAAACCATTCTCATCGACATCGCTGGCGGCAAGTACCAGGTAAACCAGGGATTCCATACGTGCCTGCAAACCAGCCTCAGCGCTCTTGTGAAAAGCAGCATCCAGTGCGAAACCCACCAACCCAAGTGAAATCGTCAACAGCAAGACAGCCAGCACGACCAGCCTGAGTCGTAAGGAGATCGGTCTGTGCTGATTTTCCCTGGGGCTCACGGTACCGGTATGCAGCCTGGTCGGAGCTTCAGGTAGTTTGAGGCTGTTTGTTCAGACGGTATCCCCTGCCACGCAATGTTTCGATAGGGTTCATTTCGCCTTGGGGGTCGATTTTTTTACGCAAGCGGCCAACAAAAACTTCGATAACATTGCTGTCCCGGTCCGCATCTTCCTCATAAATATGCTCGGAAAGCACCGTTTTGGTCACCACTTCATCCGGGTGCATCAACAGGTATTCAAAGACTTTGTACTCGTAGGTGGTCAGTTCAATTTCATCTTCAGCGTTGAAAACCCGTTGACTGACCAGGTCGATTTTCAATGGCCCCAGTTCAATAAGCGGCTGTGCGTGACCGGCTGAACGTCGCAATAAAGCACCTACACGGGCTTTGAGTTCTTCCGGGTGGAAGGGTTTGGTCAGGTAGTCATCCGCGCCGGCCTCAAGACCTTCTACTTTATCCTGCCATTCAGACCGTGCGGTCAGAATCATAATCGGGAACTGGCGTTCCTGTGCACGTAGTTTGCGTATCAGATCCAAGCCCGGCAGGCCCGGCAGGCCCAGGTCGATAATGGCCAGGTCAACAGGATACTCCTCGCCAAAGAACAATCCTTCTATGCCGTCGCTGCTGACATCTAAGGCGTAACCCGCCTCACGCAGAATCTCTGCCAGTGAAGTCTGTAAACCTGTATCGTCTTCAACCAATAAAATCCGCACTTGCCCCCCCGCTAATGCTTTTTTTTCTTTTTGCTGTTGTCGGGGACCCTCACGGTTTTAACCACACCTTTTTTGGTCAGCAACTTGATCTCATGGGTCCGGCCACCATTCTGTCTGATCGTTCTTGCAGACAATACCTTGGCATCATTTTGTTTTGCAGCCTGTCTTGCGGCTTCGTCAAGCTCAACAGCATAAGCCGATACCGGTAGCGACAATACCAGTAGCGTAATGCACATCTTTTGTAGCTGTTTTCGTCTCATCTATATTACGGGTACGTCCCGATTAAGCAGAAAGTATGTGAATGATTCTAACCCAATCAGGTGAATTGCACCTGAACAAGATTCCTGTATCAGGAATTCCCGGCAACGTTCTTCATAGCGGCCAGTGCCTGATTCAGCAATTGTGTATTTTTGTCATCGCGATATGCGTTTTCACTCAAGTGACGTCGCCAGGCTTTCGCGCCCGGCAAACCCTGGAACAGCCCCAGTACATGCCGGGATATATGTTTCACTGCCGTGCCTGCCTTTAGCTGACGTTCGAGATAATTACTCATGGATTCGATGATGTCCTCGCGCTGCATTACAGCGGATCCTTCAAATAACTTTTGCTGGCATTCGGCAAGTAACCAAGGCGTGTGATAGGCAGCACGGCCCAACATGACGCCGTCCACGTATTCGAGGTGATTCTGTACCGCGTCCAGCGAATCAATTCCGCCATTGATGACGATATCCAGACCGGGTGACTCCCGTTTCAGCCGATAAACCCAGTCATGGTGCAGGGGTGGTACATCCCGGTTCTGCTTTGGACTTAAGCCCGCGAGTATCGCCTTGCGCGCATGCATGATAAAAACCGAACAACCGGATTCAGCCACCCGCCCGACAAAATCAGACATAAACTGATAACTGTAAAAATCATCCACACCCAGGCGGGTCTTGATCGTGACCGGAATATCAACTGCATCCAGCATGGCCGCCATGCAGTCTTTGACCAGATCCGGTTCCAGCATCAGGCAAGCACCAAAACGTCCGCGCTGCACCCGGTCGGACGGACAGCCAACATTCAAATTGATTTCATCATATCCACGCTGCTGCGCAATTCGGGCGCAGGCCGCCAGGTCTTCGGGTTCGCTACCGCCCAACTGCAAAGCCAGCGGATGTTCTTCCGGGTTATAGGCAAGAAAACGATCAGCATCACCATGGATGATGGCGCCGGTGGTCACCATCTCCGTATATAACAAGGCAGATGGCGCCAGCAAACGATGAAAGTAACGACAATGCCGATCAGTCCAGTCCATCATCGGGTGCAACCGATAGTGTTCTGTCCAGACCGTTTTGGCTTGCTGTATCCATAATCAGTGATTCTACAGATTCCGCAATCCAAAGGCAGCCAAACATGCTTGTACATATAATTAATTCACTGTTTAATTAGCTCTTAACCAGAGATTATAGAAATGAATCACTCTAACTTAAGAAAGTTATTCACACTGCCCATATTGGTAATGCTGGTCGCCTGTAACAATGCCGATATAACCTATATGGTGGGTACGCTTGAACGTGACCGGGTGGAAGTCAGTGTTGAGAGCAACGAGCCCATCATTGCAATCCATGTGACCGATGGGCAGATGCTGAAAACGGGTGAGCTGATCCTCGAACAGGATCCCTGCCCGGCGTGGACGTTACCTGGCTCAACAGATTGCGCTAAGGGATCAGGCTGCAGGGACGCCTGGCGGAGCTACAACGCGGTCCGCGACCCGAGACCATCAGGGAAGCACGCGCCCAACTGGAATCCACCCAGGCTTCAACCATCAATGCAGCGGCAAACCTGGTACGTGCAAAAGAAATCTTTCGAACGTGATCTTTCCGACCAGTCCACGCTGGATTTCGCAACCACACGTTGGAAAACCGCAACAGCTGCAGAAAAAGCTGCAGGCGAATCGCTGGATAGATTGCTGAACGGCACGACCATTGAAGAATTACAGCAGGCGATCGCTGCACTTGCTGCTGCAGAAGCGGGGATTAGCCAGATACAACTGAATATTGAACGTCTCAAAATTTATGCGCCCGGTCGATGGCATGCTCGACAAACGCCTGTATCAGCTAGGCGAACGCCCCAGATTGGCGCAACCATAGCGGTGATACTGGACGCTGCCAGAACCTATGCACGTATTTACGTACCTGAACCGCTGCGGGCTTCGGTACAGCCGGGGAAAAAACTTAATGTACGAATAGCGGGCCACGCCGGCACAATCACCGGAACCGTTCGCTGGGTTTCAGCCGATGCCACCTTTACACCTTATTTCGCATTAACCGAGCATGACCGTTCGCGTCTGAGTTACCTGGCGGAAGTTGATGTGCCGGGTGCCTCTGACTTACCCTCGGGTATACCGCTCGAAGTAGATTTTCCAGCCAGCGTTTTGTCAAAAGACTGAAGCAAAAAAATGACTGAACTGGCGATACAGGCGCTAAACCTTTGCAAGGATTTCGGTCATGTAAAAGCAGTGCAATCGCTGAACCTGGAGATTCCGCGCTCCCGAATCTATGGTTTTCTCGGTCCCCAACGGATCGGGGAAAAACCACTGCCATTCGCATGTTGTGCGGCCTGCTCACACCCACCTCCGGTGAGATCAGACGTACTGGGCTACTCCATACCGGATGAGGCCGAGGCGCTGCGTGTAAAAGTCGGCTATATGACGCAGAAGTTCTCCCTGTTTGAAGACCTGACAGTCGCTGAAAACCTTCAGTTCATGGCCGATATCTACACGCTGGAACGGAAACTCAAGAAGCAAAGGATTGAGCTCTGCAACCGAACGTTATCATTTAAGCAGCTTTCTCAAGCAAAGGGCCGGCACACTCAGTGGTGGCCAAAAACAACGCCTGGCACTGGCAGCGTGCACATTACACGAACCGGAATTGCTATTCCTGGATGAACCAACCTCGGCGGTAGACCCGGAAAACCGCCGGGCATTCTGGGAGTCCCTGTTTGACCTTGTCGGTGAAGGTACCACCATTCTTGTTTCCACTCATTACATGGATGAGGCCGAACGCTGTCATGCGCTGGCGATACTGGATAAAGGCACACTGGTGGCCGAGGGCAGTCCCGAAGAACTGCAGGCAGGAATCGATGCAAGCATTGTCGTTGTTGAGTCTGACCAGCCACGTAAGGTCGGAAAAATGCTTGAGCAACTGCCTTTTGTTCACAGCTCCGCCCAGGTGGGGTAGGCTTTTACGGGTGATGGTCTCCATTGATCAGTCCTCACCCGACAAGTCCATCTGTGACGCAATTACCCACGCCGGATTGAGCCTGAAAAGCTGCGATATTGCCCAGCCGGGATTGGAAGATGTGTTTGTTGCAGCCACCCGTGCAGGCAAGGATACCGCATGAAATCATTGCAACGAATCCTGGCCCTGGTCAAGAAAGAAGTCCGCCAACTACGTCGTGACCGTCTCACTTTCGGCATGATCGTCGGGTATCCCCGTTATCCAGTTACTGATGTTTGGTTATGCCATCAACATGGATGTGCGCAACCTGGACGCAGCGGTGGCTGACATGTCCGGCACCTCGGCATCCCGCCAGATGGTAATGGATCTGGAGCACACCCAGATTATAAAAATCATTGCCCAGGTCAGTGATGCGGATGAACTGGAGCATCTGCTACGGCAGGGAAAAATCAGCGTGGGTATATTCATACCACCCGATTTTGACCGCCGCATGCAACAAGCCGACCGCTCCGCTATGCAACTACTGGTGGACGGCTCTGATACCGTGGTACAAGGCGCTGCTGCCCAACTCGCCCGATATCGCAGCAATCCAGGGCATCCCCCTACAACGACCGGCCTCCGGCGATGGAACTACGCACTTTCTACAACCCGGAACGGCGCTCACCGGTTAATACTGTACCGGGCTTGATCGGCGTCATATTGACCATGACCATGATCATGTTCACCGCCGTGGCCATTGTCCGCGAACGCGAGCGCGGCAACCTGGAAATGCTGATTACCACACCGATGAAAACATGGGAGCTGATGCTGGCCAAGATTACGCCATATGTGATGATTGGCCTGGTACAGGCCAGCCTGGTATTGCTGCTCGGCCATTTCCTTTTCGAGGTACCCATGCGCGGCAGCCTGCTGGATACCTACATCGTTACATTGGTCTTTATTATTACCAACCTCGCACTTGGCCTGGTCATCTCCACACTTGTCAGTACCCAGTTCCAGGCCATGCAACTCGCCTTTTCGTTTTACTGCCATCCATCCTGCTATCCGGCTTCATGTTTCCATTCGCCGGCATGCCACGGCCCGCTCAAATTATTGCGGAGGCCTTGCCCTTGACACATTTCATACGGCTGATCCGGGGTGTCATTTTGCGTGGGGCAAGCCTGCAGGAACTTGCCGGGGAGTTGGTCATTCTGGGGGTGATTTATCATTGTCCTGATGTCTCTGGCGGTCATGCGGTTTAGTAAACGTCTGGATTAACTTGTTTGTAAACAAAAGAAGCCCGGGGTCGGTATCACCAACCCCGGGCTACTTGTTTCTAACCAGAACTCGACAGTCAGCTAGTAGGTGACTCTTACACCAACTGACCAGAACGCACCATTAAATCCGAACGGCGCAGATCGACGTGAATACTTGAACACCGTCGGGCTGCCCATATCCGCCAGCCCCGGTGCTGATTCAAACAGCCCGCCCCTGGAACCTGAGTTGGTAACTTCGTCGGGTGTCACGTCAAATATATTATTGCCTGAAATGTAGAATTCGTATCTATCTTTAAATAAATAGCCGATCCGAAGGTCTGTCAGAACTTCCGAACCATAGGTCTGGCTGCCGCTGTCGACCGTGGTGTAACTACCGTAGCGGTCAAATGACAGGTTGGCGTTCCAATTCCCGAGCACGTACCTGCCGGACAAACTGACTCTGTCTTTCGGCTGCCAGGTTTCAACCACAGAAGGCTGGAAACCGCCAAAAATGACATCGGGATCGATAGAAAGTAACGTATCTACATTGCTAAATATCCGCGTGATTTCCGTATCCGTGAAATTCGCTCCAAACATCAGATCCAGATTGCCACCGAAAAGCTCAATGCCGGCATAGGTTGAAATAATATCAACACCCTTCGTCTTCGTGTCGATCGCGTTCAGAAAGAACTGGCCACCACCCGAATCGGTTGCAACAAGAGCGGCATCCAGAGCGGGTGAAAGACCCATCCCCAGGTTATCACTAAGAACAATGCGATCATCGATTTTGATGGAGTAAAAATCGACAGTAATATTCCAGGAGTCGTTAATATCAAATATGGCGCCGACACTGAAGTTTGTTGACTCTTCTTCTTTCAGTTCGGGAATGCCGATCGCCCGTGCAACAGGACTGTCATTTGGGAAGGTCCCGGTTTCGATCTGAAGACCATTGAGGAATTGCGTGCTGGTGTTGCTGAAATAGATCTGCTGCATCGACGGAGCACGAAAGCCGGTACTCGCGGCAGCACGTAACCTGATGTTGTCAGTGATGCCAAGATTGCCGGCCAGCTTGAAATTCACAGTGTCACCGAAACCGTCGTAATTATCGTATCGTATTGCGCCACCAAGCAGCAGATTGTCAGTGGCCTGGTACTCAACATCTCCATACAAGGAAAAAACGTTACGATCCTCATCCACCGCGCTCGTGGGACCGATACCACCAAAGCCCTGTGTACCGCCAGATGCATTCTGTGGAAACAAGGCCTCGCCATCGACGGTGTCGAAATCCGCATACGCATACTCTTCACCGGGTGTCACTTTGTAGGCATCTTTCCTGATCTCCGCACCCATTGCGAAGTAGAAATTGTCAGCAAACGAAGTGGTGTAATCAAGATTGATGGTTTCCAGGCTGAGCTCGAGTCCGTAAGCGAATGCCTCACGAGGAATTTGCGCACGTATCTCGGAATCACTCAGACCCCCGCCAAAATTCAGGAAATTGACAAAAGAATAGTTAACTGTATTGCTGGTAACATAATCGATCGAGTTTCTGCCATTGGTGTAGGAGAGATCAAGGGTCGAATCATCATTGAACTCCATCCGGTAGCCAACGTTGAAAGAGAGATCGTCAATTTCGGTATTGATCAGGGGAAGAAAACCATCGATTATGACGTTCTCTCCGTCATCAAGCGCAGCACCACTACCGGCGGGATTGCGATTAAATGCACCGGACTGGTTTTCCCGGCTTGAGTAAGTCATAAAGCCGTACAACTCTCCGGCACCTACTCCTATAGCCCCGTTTAACACAATGGCTAGTTGTTCCGAATCGGAGTCACCAATCCGGAAGGGATCACGGCTTGGACCCGAAACTTCACGAACTTCGTTGCCTGGTGCAGGTTCAAGGTATCCGTTACCGTCGGTATCGACGCAGCCGCCATACAGACACACACCTTGTGGATTCTTTCTGGTGGTGTTTTCACGGTCCCGGTAATTAAGCGTGAACGATAAGAAACCATCGTCGCCGAGACTGAAGCCGTGGTATATATCCGCGTTGTAGGTTCGACCATCACCCTCTGTGTATTCTCCAGCGGATGCGGAGAATACGCCACCATCAGCGTAGTCATTCAGAATAATATTGATGACACCTGCGATCGCATCCGAACCGTATTGTGCCGCAGCGCCGTCACGCAAAACCTCGATCCGTTTTATCGCTGCTGCTGGAATGGCATTCATATCTGTACCGGCGGTACCACGACCAACCGAGTTGTTGATATGTATCAATGACGCCTGGTGACGTCGCTTGCCATTGACCAGCACCAGAGTCTGGTCAGGGCCGAGACCACGTAATGTAGCAGGCCTGAGCGCGTCTGTACCATCTGAAATGGACGAGCTTGAAAAGTTGAAGGAGGGCGCCAATTTCTGCAACATTCTGCCAACTTCTGTCTGGCCTGTTGCTGCCATGTCATCACTGCTGAATGCGTCAACAGCCACGGGAAGCTCAGTAGACACACGACCTGCAACACGTGTGCCCAATATGATGACTTCTTCAAGTTCAGATTCACTGTCATCTGCCTGGCTTAATTTGGTAACCCGTGTTTGTTCGGTATCCAGTGCATTTTCCGTTTCATCGCTATCTTTAACCTCAACCGCATCTGCAGCAAGCACAGGTGTGGCAAATACCAAAGACAAGGCAACGGTATAAAAGCCTGTCAAAATCTTTCTGTTAATCGTCATACTTATTATCCTCCCGCTTAGCATAAAACAGCCCGTTACCCGCTTGACTATTACTTACATAGCACCTGGTGGATAAACACTGGCTGACTTTGAAAAAACCATTGAAAATGGCTATGTTAAATTTTTGTTATAGGTCATCATAGCACAGATGAAAACAATTTCTATTTAAGAATCGTTCCCAACCATATAATTAATAATAAAAAAACGAAATAAAAAGTCTCGGAAAAACAATTATGTAACCAGTACACGCCTTCACCGCGCACGACCATCGGGTAGTCGTGCAACGGGTTTCGACAAAAATACTTTTGCTCATCAAGCTACCTGGTTGTCAGTCGTGGCCGGATTTGGTTTGCAATAATGCTGCTTTTGCTTCCCACTTTTTCTCAGCGGAATCCACCAGCACCGTTACTGCAGAATCGCCGGTTACATTGGTCGCGGTACGCACCATGTCCAGTATCCGGTCCACACCCAGGATCAGCGCAATACCGGAAGATGGCACGCCGACGGATTCGAGCACAATCACCAGCATGATGATGCCGGCTGCGGGGACCGGTGCGGTTCCGATCGACGCCAGTAAAGCCGTCAACACGATGGTTAGCTGTGCGACCAGGTCCAGCTCCATACCCAATGCCTGGGCAATAAATACCGTCGCCACTGCCTGGTAAAGCGCGGTCCCATCAAGATTGATCGTCGCGCCAAGTGGCAGCACAAACGCCGCAACCTCGTTTTTAACACCCAGGTTATCTTCCACACATTCCATGGTTACCGGCAGGGTTGCCGCACTGGAACTGGTGGAAAAAGCCAGCAATTGGGCCGGCGCAATGCCGGTATAGAATTCTTTGAGACTAAAACGGGTAAAAAAGTGCACGAAGGTGGAATATACCAGCAAGACATGTAAAAACAGACCAAGAATAACCACCAGCGTGTAAAAGCCCAGTGAACCCAGCAGGCTCAGTACCGTCTCGATACTGTCGCCGGCAACCGCGGTGATGGTACCGGCAATCAGTGCAAACACGCCAACCGGGGCAATGTACATGATCAGGTCCACCATCTTGATGATGACGTCATTCATACCCTGTATAAAAGATTTTATGACATTGGTATTCTCATTGGGCACAAGGACCAGGCAAACGCCGAAAAACAACGCAAAAAACACCACCTGCAACATGCGAATGTTCTGGCTTAACGCGGCGACGATATTCTGCGGCACAATATCAACCATGGGCTGCAAGGGCCCACGATCCCTGACTTGATCAATGGTGTCCGCGCGTCCCTCCATCTCACCAGCGTATGAAGCCTGTAAATCGGCACTGACCTCGCGCGGCAACGATTTACCAGGCTCCAGCACGTTTACGACTACCAAACCGATGGTGATGGAAATCACGGTGGTCAGCAGGTAAATGCCAATGGTCCTGCCGCCCATACGCGATAGCTTGCTGACATCAGCCAATGAAGCAATACCCGTGACCAGCGATGCGAAAACAAGCGGCATTGCGATCAATTTCAACAGGTTAACAAACAGGGTGCCGAACGGCGTAACCCAGTCGTGGGTAAAATCTCCCAGTTGATTAAGCGCGGCGAAAATACCAAACGCGACACCGGCGGCAAGGCCAATCAAGATTTGCCAATGGAGTTTCATTTTCATTCTTGTACCCTTTAATTTCAGGCTGATGATAAAGACCGGTCGAATTCAGTATCCCGGTAGCTAGCGCCTGATAATGCCACAAATCCGACCTTTCTGTGATCAATCTGGATAAAAACACACAGACACATTTAATGCAGGAGGTTTTGCCGATATACTCACCTGTCAACACTAAAAAGTCTCGGGAATCCAGATGAGCGAAACAACGACTGAACGTGAAGTCATGGACTATGACGTTATCATTGTCGGGGCGGGGCCCGCGGGTCTGGCCTGCGCTATTCGCCTCAAACAACTCAAGCAGGACCTGATGGTCGCTGTCATAGAAAAGAGTGCCGAGGTCGGTGCGCATATTCTCTCCGGCGCAGTCATCGAGCCGGGCGCACTGGATGAGTTACTGCCAGGCTGGCAGGACAAACCACCAGCCGTATGTATCCCGGTTGCGGATGATGAGATTTCCTTTTTAACCGCCACCTCCAAATACAAAATGCCGACCCCGCCACAGCAGAAAAACCACGGTAATTTTGTTGTATCACTGGGTACTTTATGTGCCTGGATGGCACCACAGGCGGAGGATCTGGGTGTAGACATATTCCCCGGTTATGCCGCTTCCGGTATTCACTATTTGCCGGACGGCGCAGTGGGCGGTGTCATCATCGGTGACATGGGGGTTGGTATGGACGGAAAACCCAAAGACACCTACATGCAGGGTATAGAAATTCATGCCCCGACGACGGTTCTTGCTGAAGGCTGTCGCGGACACCTTAGCAAGCAATTGATCGAGAAATTCAAGCTGGATGCCGATTCAGACCCACAGGTCTATGGCATTGGCATCAAGGAACTGTGGCAGGTTGCACCCGGCAAATGCAAACCGGGAACAGTACAGCACAGCATTGGTTGGCCGCTGGATAGCAAGACCTATGGCGGCAGCTTTATCTACCATATGGACAAGGATCGCGTCGCTGTCGGGTTTGTATGTGCACTGGATTATTCGGATCCAGAATTCTCCCCATTTGAAGCCTTTCAGCAATTCAAACACCACCCCAGCGTCAAACCTCTGTTTGAGGGCGGTGAAATCCTCTCAGGTGGTGCGCGCACCATCATAGAAGGGTGGGGCCCAGTCCCTGCCGAAGGTGGAGATGCCCGGTGCCCTGTTGATCGGGGATGGAGCAGGTTTGCTGAATTTACCCAAGATCAAGGGTACGCACCAGGCCATCCGGTCCGGCATGCTGGCCGCCAGTCATATTGCTGACAAGGGTACGGGCGAAGGATTTGACGGGGTATTGAGGGATTCCCCGATCATGAAAGAATTGCACAAGGTGCGCAATATCCGTCCCGGTTTTAA